>MDTB01077310.1_pt1 | contig 36458 bp, 37 predicted proteins | sample 811161 | NCBI WGS metagenome assembly MDTB01 (sample SAMN05326650, study PRJNA326480) | marine metagenome | isolation source: seawater | place: Mediterranean Sea | collected 2009 | reverse complement strand
TTTCAAGGGTGCTATTGGTGAGGGTGCTGCTGCTGAGTTTGTTGGCTTTATGAGGATCTTTCGTAAGCTGCCAAACCCTGACAACACGTTACTCAATCCTAAGACTGCTGATGTGCCGGAAGATGCTGCTACGTTGTATGCTATGTCCGGTGCTTTAGCTCAACGTGCTACGCCTAAGAACATGGGTAATCTATGCCTGTACTTGGAGCGTTTACCAGCTGAGTTCTCAGTACTCTGCGTCAGTACGGTGTTACGTCGTGATCCTGAGTGTGCTGATACTGAGGCGTTCAGAGATTGGTCTATCGGTAACCAATCAGTGTTATTCTAATCAACCATAGTGGAGGAAAGAAACTATGAATAAACTACAATATGCTCGTACATCGTGGCGAGACAAAGACATAGACACTATGATGTCTATGAAACGTGATGGTTTCACCGATGCTGATATTGGTGAGGTACTGGGTCGTAGTGCCAAGGCTGTATCAGTTCGTCACAGTCTCGTTATGAGGCGGTATGAGCAAGGCACTCGTACTAAGCGGTACAACGAGGCAGCTGACCACGCTATAAACACCAAGCTGTCTGATGATTGGGTAGACACTATCCAAGAGCCAGATGCTACACCAGTGGCAGATGATAACTACGTTATCTGTATCCCTCGTAAAGCTGTGCTTGTCGTACTGGTTGCTGTGTTAGTAGCAGCAAGCTGGTATGCTGGTAAGTACCTGTAAACATTGTCGAAACAGGGCGGTTATCTGCCCTGTACACAGTAGTTGGTTACTACTGTGCTGATGAGACAAACCAAGTGGAGTATATAAATATGGTGAAGCTAACCAACAAAGCTGTCCTTGTACAGTTATCAATAGGTGTTCCGACACTTACACGACTAGACAGAGCAATCAGTAGTAAACTTACAGCTGATGCCGGTGCTGTTGATGGTAGTATCCGTGGTTATAAATCACTGCTACCAAATGCAGACTTGCTTAAACAGATTACTACACTGAAGAACTCTATACGTAGTAAGTTCTACACCAACACGTTACCTTGGGGGATTAAAGGTACGTACATTTTACCTACTAGAAACTACATGGACTTTGTGTCTGACTTTAAACAAGACAGACATAAGTTTCTAGGTATGGCTGCTAAGTTTTCAGATAGTTATTCTGACATGGTTCATGCTGCTAGTGTGTCATTGGGTAAGGGGTTCAATGCTGCTGACTACCCTACACAAGAGAACCTAGAAGCATCGTTCTATATGAACATGCGTACTAGTAGTTTGCCTGCTGAAGACTTTCGTTACAACGATATGTCTGATGAAGAAGAACAGGCTATACGTGACAGTGTAACACAAGAAGTTACTGATGCTGCACAGGTTGCCATGACAGAAGTATGGCAGCGTCTGTATGATCGTACTAAAAGGTTTGCTGACAAGCTCAATGATCCCGCTGCTGTGTTCAACAACAGTACCATTGAGTTGTTGACAGAACTTTGTTCTATACTACCGCGTCTTAACTTTGCTGATGATCCCAATCTAGAGGACATGAGACAACAAGTTGAGCGTACCCTTACAGGTTACCACCCCGATCACTTCCGTAATGATCCTGTCTTTCGTAAGGATCGTGGTCAAGCTGCGTCTGATATTGTTGCTCAGATGGCAGCGTTTATGGAACCATCATAACCCATACAAGGAGGATAATTGTATGACTTCAATCGTACCCATTGTGGATTTCCACAGTAGAACTCTATCACCTGCTGAAAAGCAGGTGCTAACCGACAAAATATCTAAGGCCAAGACTAGCCTGATCTTAGACCATCCTTTCTTCGGTGCTATAGCGTTGAATATGCCAACCCTGTTTGACAGCACCATACTAACAGCGTGTACTAACGGCAAACATATCAAGTACAACCCTGACTTTCTTGGCGGTTTACGTGATGCTCAGGTTACGTTTCTAGTAGCTCATGAGTGTTTCCACCCTATGCTGGAGCATATATGGCGTCTCATGGGCCGTGATCCACAGTTGTGGAACATAGCTGGTGACATCGTGATCAACCAGATACTTACTAACGAGGGTATCGGTGAGTTTATTGAGGGTGGTATACTAGACGAAGACCTCTACAATGCTGGTGATGGCAACACTGACAGTATCTACAACTTGTTACCACCTATGCCAAAGGGTAGTACTTGGCGGTACACACAGGGTGGTATCGGTGACGATATAGAAGCACCGGATGGTAGCCCTGCTGAACAGGCACAAGATCAAGCTGAGTGGCGTATTAAGATAGCGCAAGCTGCACAAGCTGCTAAGATGTGTGGTAAACTCAGTGGTGACATGGAGCGTCTAGTTGGTTCTATACTAAACGCTAAGGTTCCGTGGGAAACACTGCTGTTTAGGTTCTTTGAGAAAGCTACCAGTGGTATGCGTACTTTCGCTAGACCTAATCGCCGGTTTATACAGCAAGGTATTTACTTACCTACAGCTACAGGTGTTCAGCTTGGTGACATTGTGTTTGCTGTAGACTGCTCTGGTTCTGTTAGTGACGATGACATAGACCAAGCTGCTGCTGAAGTTATCAAGGTGCATGAGGAACTACGTCCTAAGAAACTTCACGTAGTGTACTTCGACAGTCGGGTATCTCACATGGATACGTTTGAACCTGATGATGACGTTACTGTTACGTCTCATGGTGGAGGCGGTACAGCGTTCAGCCCCATATGGGACTACATCTACGACAACGACATAGACCCAGTTGCTTGTGTCGTTCTCACTGATCTAGTTTGTTACGACTTTGGTGACGAACCAGACTACCCAGTTCTATGGGTGTCAACACATTCAGATCAAGCTGACTTCGGTGAAGTGGTGATGATGTGAGTGTAGAACAATTATTGTTAGCGGCTCTAGTGGTCGCTAACCTAGTTTATATTTGGCTGACACGTAAGGAGTGCGAAGATGCCAAGTATGATAGTGCGTTCTATCTACAGGTTTTGACAGATGTGGCAAACAACGTAGTAGAAATTAAGGTAGACAATCAAGGCGATATAGAGATTCGCGAAATATCAGGAGAGTAACATGGCTACAGTAAGATTCAGTGATCAGTTGAACAAAGACATCAAACAAAATGCTAGGGGGTTACACAACGCCGCTATCGACAAGGTTAGAATGTCTTTTGCTACAGACGATTTGGGTAAGGAGATACACGAAATTCTGTACTCAGAAAACCAGCGTACAAAAATGGCTAAGTTGGGTAAAGACTTTTTTTCAGACCGTGGTAGTCTATCAATGACGGGTTTCTACGGTGATTACGGTAAAACTCTAGCTCTTGATTTTGGACCTCCAGAGGGTAACGTGACTTTTGAAAGTTGTCATAACTACACCACCCCTCGTATAGATTTCACCAACTTGTTATTCGGTTCTAATACAACCCCATACGGTTTGGATGCTAGCTATGGTTCTTTCAAACTACGTGACGATCCCAAGTGGGATGGTATCAAAGCGCGTTACATCACTTGGTGTAGGCAACTCTATATGGCGGAGATCAAACGTGATGAGTTTGTGGAAGGCGTACAGCAGGTTATCAACAGCTTCAGTACGTTAGCTCCTGCACTAAAAGCGTGGCCCCCACTGTGGGACTTAGTTCCTGATGACAAACAACGTAAACATAGGGAGATTGTTACACGATCTAAAGCTGTGTCCAAAGATGATCTAGGTATTGATACTAGCCAGCTTACAGCAGCAGTAACTATGGCGAAGTTGACACGCTAATGGCTGTCATTACTAGCTACGAAACAGCAGCCTCACACTTTTCTAGTGTGAGGTACAAGCTGAAGGGTAAGCCGCTCTGTTCAATGGGCCGCTTATATAAACGCTATGAACCCTGCTCTGATGTAAAGTTAAAGCGTATGGGTATAGAACGGGAGTATTTTGACATACACATACATGGCCAACACTTGTGTAGCCTAACTTCTGACAACGTGTTGACCTTTGTTATGCCTAAGAACCTCGTGAAACATAATGCCATTACACTAGCTGTATCGTTAGATAATATAGTTAACGTGTTCTGGTCTAGGTTTGCTACAGGTAGGTGGAAACTATGGTGCTATGACCCAGAGGATTACTCATATAATTACAATAATATGCTTGATGCTCCTGAGTATTTTGAGGGTATCAAGTTTAATCTAGTAACCAAAGAGTGTCTTAACCCACAAGCTAGTGACGTAGGCCATGTAAACGTAGCCAACCGTAAAGTATGGTGGAACGCTATCAGAGCATGGAAACGGGGGGTTAGGGTAAGAGCTAAGATGGGTATGTTCAGTGAACTTGTTGACAAGGCTGTAAATGAACAGCAACCGTCTGGGCCGTATGTAAACTTTCATGGTGAGAAAGAACTTGACACACTTGCAAGGTGTATTAAGAATAACGAACACCCTACTGAACTGTTCATGATGTTTATACATAGTCACTTACGCCGCCATATGTATGCGCCACAAGGCGATATGAAAACTATGTTTGTATCACAGGCTATAGATACGGTGTGTAACGAGCAGAGTGTAGAGTTGCGTAGGAGATTTGGGGTGTTTGATGACGTATGATATGTCGGATGCTAAGGAGTTTACGTCTGTATGGAATAGATACAGCCAGAACTTTACACCGCTTATAGCTTGTCCAGAGTGCGAACATAGCGACAGAGTAGGACAAGTTGAGTACGAAAGGTTTGAGTTGTTTGGCGGTGTATACGAACCCGTAGGTTACTGGGTTTCATGCGGAAACTGTGGTGGCTCAGGTAAAATACTAAAAGACTAAAAAAAAGGGGCGGCTAGTTTGTTGAAGCACAGGTAGTTGTGAAGGTTAATGTAAGTGCCGCCCCCATTTAGTCTAGGGAAAAAGGTAGTGGTAGAGGTCAGCGATTAAAACAATATCTTTGACCCAACTGCGTCCTCGGCCAACCTCTATGACTAACCTACCATACAAACAAAGGTAGGCAAGATAAAAATATACATATCTAGGAGAGTGTTATGACAGACGATGAGTTTGATAAACTTATGACTAAGATTGCAAAAGAACTACCGGACCAAGCTAATTCTGAAATGCTTACGTTGATAATAATTAATATTATCAGGTTGTACAATCAGCAAGCTAACTGGCCCATAATGATGCTGGGTATAACCAAGGAGCTTGCTGATATTATGGAGAACGAGGCTAAAAAATCGCATGACCCAATAGGCGCGGTTGCTGATACGATAGACATTATGCTTAACGAGCAAATAGCTATTAGAGATGTCGATAACTTTTTTGCTACATTGAGGGGGAAATCTAATGAGTGATACAGCCAAGATAACACTTACTAAACGTATGCTTGATAAGAGCATCATAGATGCCAACAAAACGGTACTAGCTTTTGCTAAAGCTAATCTACCGGTTAGTTATGATGACATACAAAACGGAACTAAGGTCATACAAAAGGCTTACTATGAAGATGGTGATCCTGCTACTATACGTATGTACAGACGCCCAAGAGGTGACGAGCTTCTGTCTATAGAAGGTCTTAAAAAACGCGCCAAAGTTGGCGATGTTGTATCGTTCTCTGTGCGTTATATACCAGATGAACTAAACACTTATATATGTGTCATTATTACAGAGGGATGTACTCTAGTATGAGAGCTATACCCCCAAAGAACTGTAATAAGCCAAACAACCAGCAACAAGTTGGTGGTACTCATTACACATCAATGGGTGTGCAGCCTTGGGAGGCACTAGATAGTTGGTTATCTCCCGAGGAACTACGAGGTTACCATAAGGCTACAGCTATTGGTTACCTTGCTAGGGAACATAGTAAGGGTGGTGATGAGGATATTAAGAAAGCTCATCACCACCTGTCTAAGCTAGTGGAGTTACTAGGTTAATGGATATAATAACTTTAGACTTAGAAACGTATTACGACAAGGATTATTCTTTGCGTAAGATGACAACTGAAGCCTACATACGTGACCCTAGGTTTGAGGTTATAGGTGTAGGTTTAAAGGTAAATGATAACCCTACTGATTGGTATAGTGGCGATGATGTAGAGGGGTATCTGAACTCTATAGACTACAGTGACAAAGCTATACTAGCTCACAACACGGCTTTTGATGGGGCTATACTAGGCTGGCTATATAATATTAAACCAAGACTGTGGTTAGACACTCTATCTATGTCACGACCTTCCTATCAGATGACGGTAGGGGGGTCGTTAGACAAGTTGTCTAAGAAATTTAAATTAGGATATAAAGGTGATGAAGTACACGCTGCTATTGGCAAACGCCGTGCAGACTTTACACCAGAAGAACTGGCTAAGTATGCCGAGTACTGCATACAAGATGTAGAATTAACTTATAAATTGTTTAAGAGATTGGCTAACAAGTTTCCTTCGTCAGAGATACAAGTGATAGACCAGACACTGCGTATGTTTACTGAGCCTACTATTCAGCTAGACACCAACGTGTTGTCAGAACATCTATCCGGTATACGATCCAACAAGAAAAGATTGATGGATAAGTTAGGTGGTGAGGATAAGATAAAGTCTCATCTTATGTCTAATCAAAAGTTCGCTGCTCTACTAGAAAAACTGGGGGTTATTGTACCCCTCAAGATAAGCCCCACAACAGGCAAACACACTTACGCATTTGCTAAGACCGATGAAGGTTTTAAGCTATTGCTGTCCCACGATAGACCTGTTGTTAGGGCATTGTGTGAGGCTAGGCTGGCAGTTAAATCCACCATAGACGAGACACGCACCGTGGCTTTTATGGGTATAGCAGAACGTGGACCTTTACCTATCATGCTAAAATACTACGGAGCGCATACTGGTAGGTTTAGTGGTAGTGATAAAGTTAATTTACAAAACTTACCGAGGGGCGGCAAACTTCGAGCCGCACTTACGTCACAGTATGGACAACGTGTTGTAGCTTGTGATTCATCTCAGATCGAGGCTCGTGTAGTAGCGTGGTTAGCCGGTGAAGAAGCACTACTGGAGCAGTTTCGTAACAACATAGATGTATATTCTGAGTTTGCTTCGGCAGTTTACGGAAGACCTATTACCAAAGCCGATAAGTTGGAACGTCATGTTGGCAAGACTGCCATACTTGGCCTTGGGTACGGCATGGGTAAGGACAAATTTAAAGACAGTCTTAAATCAGGCTACCCTTCAGTAGACATATCTATCGACCAAGCGGACGAAGTTGTAAAGCTGTACCGTTCTACCAATAGAAACATAAATTTATTATGGTCACAGTGCCAATGGATGTTGGGAGCTATGGTACGAGGCGATAGAGGCACGATATGCAATGACGTACTGCCATACGATGAGTTTGGTATAACTTTGCCTAACAAGTTACAGATACAGTATCCTGCTTTGCGCGAGCTGGACCAACGCAGGTACGGATACATTAACAGACCAGCAGGGTTCTATACGCTAACTGCTAGAAAGATTACCGGAGATAATTCCAATGACGGTATACCTTGGGTAAACATATATGGCGGCAAGGTAGTAGAGAATATAACGCAAGCCGTGGCTCGTATAGTTGTAGCAGAACAAATGGTACGCATAGGACAACGCTACAAAGTGGCGTTACAAGTCCATGACGAAGTGGTGTGTATCGTTGACGAAAGCGAGGCTGAAGCCGCTAGAGACTACATGGTAGAAGTTATGTCTACCCCACCAACGTGGGCTAAAGACTTACCTGTTGCTTGTGAAGCTGACATAGGCGTTAATTATGGTGACGCAAAGTAATTTTTAACTTGACATACTATACAACGGAGACTACCTATGGCTACAACACCGGAAGGGCGCGTAAAGAAAGCCCTAGATAAGATGCTAAAAGAAGAAGGAGTGTGGTCGTATAGTCCCCAAGCTGGACCGTTTGGTTCAGCAGGTATACCTGACAGAGTTGCTATAGTTAGTGGTAGGTTCGTAGGTATAGAGGCTAAAGCCAACAATAAAAAGAAGCCGACACCATTACAACTAAGATGTATGTCGGACATAGAGGATGCAGGTGGCAAATGTTTTGTTGTCTGTGATGCAGAAACTATAGCTACGGTAAGGAGGTTTATCCGTGCTAGTATTGGAGCAGACTAAGGAGCTAGCTTTAAAGCTACGTAATCCTGATAAAGTTACCGAAATAGTGTCAGGCAGCAGAGTAACAGCCAAGGGTGCTACCATAGTACCGCACACTGTTGATGCTGTACATAAACTGAGAGGTATAGGTATTAACGCACCTTCGCCTATACTACACCACTACGGCTGGCCTAGTAAGTACACGCCATACAATCACCAACGACTTACCGCAGCTTTCCTTACTGTAAACCCTAAAGCTCTTGTACTTAACGAGATAGGTACAGGCAAAACTCAGAGCGCGTTGTGGGCGGCAGACTATCTTATATCAGTTGGTGAGGTAAGTAAGGTACTGATAATATCTCCGCTGTCTACGCTTGAACGTGTCTGGGGCGATGCTATCAGAGAAGGGACAAACAACAGACAACCTGTTATCCTTACCGGAACTAAAGAGCGCCGTCGTAAGCGGCTCAATGTAGACGCAGAATATTACATTGTAAATCACGAAGGTTTTAATCTTATATGTGATGACGCAGTAGGTAAGTTTGATCTAGTTATTGTAGACGAAGCGGCAGTGTTACGTAACCCGTCTACTACTAAGTTCCGAGCACTATATAAGTGGATGTCTGTTAACCCTGACACTAGGTTGTGGTTGATGACAGGTACACCTACGCCAAACCTGCCTACAGACGCATGGTCTTTAGCCAAGCTAGTAGGTAACCCGATGGTTTATGGCAGCAACTACAGAACATTTACATCGTTTAAAGATTTGGTGATGCGTAGAGAGCGTATGTATACGTGGGTTCCTAGGGCTGACAGCATGGACGTAGTTAAACACGTACTACAACCATGTGTACGGTACACTAGAGATGAGTGCTTTGACTTACCGGATACTGTTCGACAGACCAGAGAGGTTAAAATGACACCCGAACAGGTCAAGCATTATAAGTCCATGATGAAAACTCTAATAACAGAATCAGAAACAGAAGGGACTATAACCGCTGTAAACGAGGCGATTAAGATACAGAAGTTAGTACAGATAGCTTGCGGCGTGGCATACAATGACGAGGGTGAAAGTGTCCAACTAGACTGCACCCCCCGTGTAGCTGCTACTAAGGAAGTTATACGCGAAGCTGGCGGCAAGATCATCGTATTCGTACCTCTGACCGGTACGTTACACATGCTACACAAAGAACTTAGCAAGCACTGGACAGTAGGCGTAGTTAACGGCAGCGTATCTGCTTCTAAACGCAATGTTATATTTGATAACTTCCAGAACGCCGATGACCCTAAGATATTATTGGCTCACCCAGCTACTATGGCCCACGGTTTGACGCTTACAGCGGCATCTACAGTGGTATGGTACGGGCCGATAACAAGTAACGAGCAGTACGTTCAAGCCAATGGTAGGATTGAGCGCATAGGAAAGAAACATTCGTCTAACGTGGTCCACATAGAAGCCACGCAGATAGAGCAGAGAATGTATGACAGGTTAGCCAGAAAGCAAAAGATGCAAGGCTTATTGTTAGACATGATTAGACTAGAAATGGAGAAAAGTGATGGATAGAACGACTTACCTAGGATCATCAGATGCTAGGGACATAATAACGGGGGATTGGTACGCAGTGTACGCCCGTAAGAAAGGGTTAGAGGAACCTGTTGATCTTAGTGACAACTTCAAAGTTCAACTTGGTGTGCACACTGAGGAGTTCCATATTGATTGGACTTTTAAGAGGTTACAAGCCGAGGTAGGTGACGGTGTATACGCTCTTAGTAAGTTTGCTAGTAAAGGCCAGCAACACCGAGCCGAGAAAGGTATGTGTGCATCTCACCCAGACGGTGTGTTAATTGAAGGTACTGGCGATGAGACACCTGTTGAGGTTAAACATTCCGGTAGATTTGCTACTGCAGATCAGGCGTGTGATTTTTACATGCCTCAGATACAGCACCATATGTATTGTTGGGGTACTGAGCACTTGTTGTTCAGTGTTATACTGGGTAACGAAGAACCCGAGCGTGTATGGGTTTCTCGCTCTGACGAGTGGATAAACGACTATGCTGATAAGTGCCAACGCTTTTGGGCAGATCACATAGGTTTAGATATACCACCAGACAACCCGTCAGATAGTGAACGTATATCTAGTTTACCTACTGCTGATGTGTTTGACAGGATAAAACGCAATGGTTTCAGTAAACGGTGTATGCAGCACGACAATCGCGCTACGTATCTCGCTCAAAAGTTTATAGAAACTAAAGGCGCGGTGACCCAACACAACTCTGTCAAGTCAGAATTGAAATCTATGATGCAGACTGACGAAGATGTTTTGTACTGGGATGATCTACTAATGAAGCGCACAAAGAGCGGTTCAATAACATTTAAAATAATGACAGGAGAACAGTGATGGCTAAAGAACCTAGCGCAGTTCAAGACTTGATTGCTGCTCAAGGGGCGTGTGATCCGGTGGTTAAGGATGCTACTAATCCACACTTCCGTAGTAGATACGCCAGCCTCAGTGCTTGTGTAGACGCTTGTAAGGAAGCGTTTCATAGGCATAACTTTGCAATACTACAGTCCAATGGCTACGATCAGTTTGGTCCGTATGTATTGACAACGCTGCTACATTCTTCCGGTGAGAAGTATGAATCAATCGTTTACCTAGTGTTGTCCAAGCAAGATATGCAAGGCTTGGGTAGTGCGATTACATACGCGCGTAGGTATGGGCTTTTGGGTATGGCAGGACTTGCCCCAGAAGATGATGATGGCAACGCCGCTTCACAAACACCACCGCCTAAGAAGTCTTCAGTACCTCCGGTAATGAAAGACGTTACACCTAAACCTAAAAAAGTAGCTAAGGCTAAACAGGAACCGGTCCCAGCTGCTGATAACTTAGACCAAGATATGTCTGACACAATGATGGGCGACCTTCAAGGTATGCTAGATTAGGAGAAACTATGGAATACGATAACACAAACAAAGGCGTAATGTTTTCGCCATTCACTAACCAAGTATGGCAAACAGATCGCCAGAAGTTGATTGGTCGCGGCAACGTAAACGTAGATGGCGTACAAGCAGATGCTATGTTCGTTAAAGAGACGCTTGGCCAAGGCAAGGGGGCCATTGTAAATATCTATGCTAAGGTAGGTACGTTGCATAAGAACGATAAGAACGGTAACGCCAAAGCACCTGACTTTTCTGGTCCTATGCCTTTGCACCCTGACAAACGTGTTGCAGGTTGGATGGGTACTACCAAACAAGGTAAACCTTATATGCAGTTGTCGATAAGTGAGAAGCAAACGTCCGCAGCTAGTCCTGCTACACAACAGCCAAACAACCAGCAACAGGTTGCTCGTACTCCTGAGCCTTCTTCAGGGGCGGTGGCAGGTGTAGACGAGGTTGATGATATGCTAGCAGGGATGACCGCAGATGACTAAAGAGCCTTACAAAACTGTAGTGGCTCTGGACTTTACAAAGGTAGAGGCACTACGTGGTCATCTACACCTTAACCAAAGACACATGGCTAAGGCGTTAGGTGTTTCACGTATGACTTACCAGAGTTGGGTACGGGGTCAGCATATGAGGAAGTCTAACGAGGATAAAGTTAAGTTAGCTTTACGCCAACTTATAGACTTACTTAGGGAGGAAGAATGGCCACCGGAAGGCTTTATGCAAATGAAGTCTGACCAACTATACGAAAGGCTGCTTGAGATTTTAGAGGAACGCAGCTAGGCTACATCAGGGGGGTACGTCCCCCCTTTACTAGGGACAGTGATAATGAACACGTTGGAGTTTCTTCGACGAGTTCTACCCGCAGAAGGTAACTACTGTGCAATCGTCATAAATGACGGGGTTGCTCGGCAAGGATTTTATTCTACTGTGGATGAACTCGGTAACGCTATCGTCAAATTAGACGGGCGTAAACACAATACATATTATGCTATATCTTCTTTCCAAGATAAGAGCAGTCGTAAACAGCTTAACGTATTATATACCAAGACATTTGCTCTTGATATAGATTGTGGCTTTGACAAGAACGGAAACCCTACGCCGTACCTCACTAAGAAAGAAGGGTATACGGCACTGGTTAAGTTTGTAAGAGACACGGGTTTACCGGAGCCGATGGTGGTATCATCCGGTAATGGACTTCATGTATACTGGGTTTTAAACGAGCCTCTACGTCCAGCGGAATGGAAGCCTCTGGCTAATGCTATGAAGGCTATGATAGTAGCACATGGGTTTGAGCTAGACATGGCTGTGCCAGCAGATAATGCTAGGGTGCTAAGAGCCATAGGTACACACAACGCTAGGGGCGGTGAAGAAGTAAAGCTGATCCTAGACCGTCCACCAAACGACCTAGCTACTATAACAAGTTGTCTGAAGTCTTACATAAAATCTACAGCGCCGAGCAAGACGCACAAGAATGATAGCTACCCCAAGTCAGTCGCATCCATAGTCAAGTCTAAATGCCAGCAGATAGCATGGGCTGTGGACAACCAAGACCAAGTTAGTGAGCCTATGTGGTATAACCTCCTAGGTATTGCTAGCGTTTGCCACGATGCAGAAGATGTGGCTAAAGAATGGAGCCGTGACCACGCTAACTACGATCCAGATGAGACGGTTCGTAAGTTGCACCAGTGGAAAGCGCAAGTAACTGGACCAACAACTTGTACAAAGTTTGAGAACGATAACGTGGGTGGGTGTGACGGTTGCCCTGTCAGGGGTAAGATAGGAACACCAGCTAAGTTAGGCGCACAGTACAAGGAGCAAGATACTTCCGCTAATGCCCCGTCTGATGCTGTAGTCGATGTGCCGTTACCCAAACCATTTAAACGAGCTAATGGCGGTATGTACGTAGAGATTGATGACAGTGACGTACCGATTACTAACTTTGATATATACCCTGTCAGTTATGGCAGAGACGAAACACTGGGCTACGAGGTATGTAGGTACAAGTGGAACAGGCAACACGTTGGTTGGCAAGACTTAGTGCTTAGGCAAGGCTACTTGGCTGACGGTACATACAGAGAGTTTGTAGGGTCTATTGCTGACCAAGGTATTGTACTGGAAACCAGAAGGCAGACAGAGTATTTTCAGATGATGCTACGGTCTTACATGCACGAACTACGCAAACAGCGGACTATGACTAACTTGTATTCTTCGATGGGATGGAAAGAGGATTACAAGTTATTCGTACTTGGCGATGTATTGTACCGGCGTAAACCGGATGGGTCAGTAGAAACCGAATCAATAAAACTAGCGTCTGCATCACAGCGTGTGGGCAGTGATATGTTTGGTAGCTCTGGCACACTTGAAAAGTGGACACAGCTTAGTGAGGTGTATGGCAAGGCTAAACTAAACGCTCATATGTTCAGCATAGGTGTAAGTCTAGCTGCACCTTTGATGTCCTTCACTGGTCTGAAAGGTATGACCGTATCTCTGTACGGAACAACAGGGGGCGGTAAGTCGTTAGCCCAGCTTGCGGCGCAGTCTGTATGGGGCAACCCTGATAAGCTACACTTTCAAGCTAAGTACACGCAGAACACACTGTTCAGTAGGTTTGGTATGTATAACAACTTACCTGTAACTATTGATGAAGTCACCATGATGGGTGACAGGGACGTTGGTGACTTTCTATATTGGGTTAGCCAAGGTCGTGACAAGGCTAGGCTTAACCGTAACGCAGAAGAACGCGAGGCTAAGACATGGGCTACGTTCTGTATAGTATCTACAAACAAACCCATGAGTTCCAAGTTGATAGCGTCTGGGTTAGATACTGATGCTCAGATGGCCCGTCTACTAGAGCTTACAGTAGACGCGCACCCTCTGTTCACTAAAAGTAGTGACGCAGGTAAGAAGATATTCACTGTCATGTCAACGAACTACGGAGCCGTTGGTGATGTATATATAAAGAAACTGATGGAGATTGGTGAGCAAGGCATACGAGCCATGATTGACCAAGCTACTGAAGAATTTCGTGCTACATTTAACGTAGAGTTTACAGGTCAGGAAAGGTACTGGGAACAAGTTATGGTACTTACGTACTTGTCGCTGAAGTTAGCACACGGTTGGGAACTTATAAAATTTAACCCAGAAGATGGTATGCGGTGGGCGTTAAATCAAATCGGTGCATTGCGTAAGACAGTTACAGAGAACCACACTGATGGGTTTGATCTTATATCTGAGTACCTAAATGAAATGGTCAGCGAGACTGTACGGGTTATGCACACCGGCGACCAGACATCCATAGACTACGAGCGTTTACCTAGAAGCGGTATAAGGGTGAGGGTGGATGTGTACCGCAAGGATCGTGGTGATCTATTTGATACCGGCACTGTGATGCTGGACAGGGCGCACTTTAGAAAGTGGCTATCAAAGCGAGGTGGTGACTACAAAGGTATCATGGACACGTTACAGAATGAACATGCAGATGCCACGCCTAAGCATAAGAAAACTTCACTAGGTAAGCACACTCCGATTAAGCTACCTCAATCTTACGTTATAGGTATAAACCTGTCTCATCCACGGATGCAGGGGGTACTAGATGAAGCCGAGGTTGCATACGAGGAACTAACACTGGGGCAGTTACAAGCCGTTAAGTAGTCTACAATTCTGCTCCTAGTGCATCATAGAAGTTCTCTAGGTAATCCCGACCTGCTCTAGCTGATGCGTCTAGGGTACGTTGGGAAGCTGTTTTCTTAGCCTCTTTTAACGCTTCCCTGACCTTACGTTGGAAGTTGCTTATGTACATAGGTGTACCTCTGTATAACCTGTTGTGCTCTCTTACTTCACGTTCAAGTTTTCTACGCCCAGCAGCGTCAGCTTTTACCCATGCTGTCCTGTATGCAGCAGACACAGCTTTAGAATAATCACTAACTCGTCTAGCATACTTGATCGTTGTGTATTCTTTTGCAGCAGAGCGCGGATAAAAACCGGCTAGTCTACCTATGGCTAACGCAGCACTCATTTCGTTTGATACTACGTAGCCTCTCTTATCCACCACGGCCCCGTTTTGATAGTATGAGTACACATCCCCCACATTTCTAAGAAGGGTAGTAGGCGCGGCTCTCAATGCGTCTATGCCGCTTACTGTAGAACTAAACGGTGCGGTGACCACAAGCCTACCAAATTTTAGCGTGTCTAAACTAAACCCAGCTATCGGTCCTGCTATGTCTTTTACTTCCTGCATTACATCAGCACCCTCTATGAGTACTGATGTACCGGGAATTACATTGCTTAGTGACACACGCCCAGCAAGGTCGATTGGTATCCATTCTTTTAATGGGCCATCCATTAACAGTGATCCTGCACCTTCAAACAACTGTTCGTCCAACTGCGTAGTTAGCCAAACTCTTGAACTACCCATAGATGCTTTCCATCCGACCATCTGTAACATGGTGTCTATAAGGTCTTCCAAGTCTTCTGCTAGTGGAAACCCTCCAGCGCCAGCAAGGGTGTACAACAGCGCAAGCATCCCTAACTTGCCAGCCATACTTAGATTAGCAAACGTCTGTATGGATGTGACAGGGTACACTTTATACATATACACAAAGGCTTGAATACCGCTTCGGAAGAACGCCGGTCTGTTCATCACAGAGTATTCACCCATAGTCTGGTTGATCGCGCTTACAGCAAAGTTTCTGGCTTTCTGCTTTATATCACCACTAGCTTTAACATCTTTGAGGCGTTGCAATTCTAGCCGGTACGCCGCTAGTCCCAGACTTCTACGAGACGCTTGTTCACTTCTGGTAAATGCCACCATAAATACGTCTGCGAACTTCTGGTAAGCCGTATTAAACGGGCCTGTTGTACCCCTAGACAAACCCATCATAGCGTTGCCTTGAGCAGGGATCATAACACCTTCTCTAATTTCCTTGGCAATAAACCTTGCTTCGTCAATAGTTAAACCACTTTCGGGGTCAGCATATGTTGCTGGTCTGTTATCTTTTTCCATTTTCTTGGCAAGATTTTCGTAGAACGATGCCGAGTTATACGCTTCGTTGGACGGCATCTTAAACGTACCTTTTAAGCCCACTGAGGCCACGGCTCTATTAAGCTCGTATGTAGCAGCAGTTGCGCCGAACCCCCCACCAAAATTAGTTTTAGCATTGTAGCTGGCTAAGAACGGTAGACCGTTCACGTACATACCAATAGGGTTAAGCAAGCCCGTAGCTATGGAGCCACCAAGCTGAAATAAACCGGTAGCTGATCGGATACGAGAGGCGTACTTACCGGATTCTATATCGGATTGACTGACATCACGATTAGAATGTAGGAACTCAAATCCTTTTATACCCTGCCTGTAAAACTCATCACCCCTGTTAGATACTTCCCCATCTATAACTACATTGGTTTTGTTGTATTGCATTTGCATCTGTTCATATTCACGAACAGCGTCCCGCCGCTCGTCTTGCGACAGTTGGGGGTTTGTAGCTCTGTCTTTTAACGAAGCCAGCTTTTGTTTTACCCTAGAACTATCCATTCTCCACAGATCGTTGCTCTGTCTACGGCTCAGGTTTAACAAGTCGTTTACTTTTGTCCGATACAACGCTTTGGCTTCAGCAGATGCCCGTCTGTCAATGTGTTGCGCTACTGCTAACACTGCGTCTAGGTCAGCACCCGGGGTAAAGTTACGTTGTAATCTTTTACGTGCACTAGCATTTTGATTTGTAAGTTGAGTAATAACTTGTTTCATTTTTTCGGGTGGTAGATTTATACCAAATCGCTCTATACCCATAATAAATTCGTTAAGGTTTAACTCCATAGGCGCAGATATTGTATCCGATACGGCGCTAACCGTTGCTGTTAGTTTTACACCTTCTATGCGTTGGTATCCTAATTTCTCTCCCGTAGGATCAAGAGCCTCTAGTGTTACTTTTTCATTTTTAAACAACTCGTTATAAGCTTTAGCTGCTGATGCAGCTTCCCGCTCAGTATCAAATTGCATATATACAAACTGATCTTTGTAGCTGTCATCAACAGAAAGTATTTGATTACCCAAGGATGCCCTGACACGCAGTTGGAACTTACCACTACGCAAATAAGGAACATACCCGCTTGCTAGTGTAACTTTTGTAAATTTATCTGATTCAACAGTAGCCGCATACTCTGACAACATCACTTGCCGTAATTTAGTTTGGAACTCAAACTGCCCTGCGCTCTTGCTTGTTCTATCTCTAAAAGTTTTTAGTTGGGCAAGCATATCTTTACCTGTCCCATCTTTAAAGAATGAATCAACAGTAACAATCTTTTGTTCGCCATCAGGTTTTTTAGGATCAACAGGTAGTTCCATTGGTTTTGCGCCAATTAAAAATCTGTTAACAGCTTGAGCAAAATTTTCTGCGTTTTTAGTAGCTTGTTTATCTAATGTAGTTTTGCCATCCTTTATTGTTTCGTTTTCACGATACAAAGTACTCATTGTTTTTATAAGGTTTTTTAACAACGCAGCATCTTGAGGCGTAAACTTTTCTGAAGGTCGTAGCATACCCTCAAATTGTTCTATTGCAGATTGTTCTTCGTCTAGTTGAGCAACGTATTTTGCACGTAAAAATTCTATTTCTACATCTTCCATTGCTTTTCTTGTTTGTTGGTACGCAATCCACTCTACGCTATTTTCTGTTAAACCTTTTATGCCCTTTACTTTAACTGTTCTTTTTACATCTTTTTTACCTGCTTCTGATACAATCTCAACGTATGTGTAACCGTCTCGTAGTTCTTTTAAAGATCGCCGCCCTAAACTTTTCAGTTGATTTATTAGCTGTTCGTTTTGTGTAACTTTCCCGTTTACCACCTTAAACAATGGGGCTTTAAATTTTTCTATGCCGCCAAGTTCCCGTAGTTCATAAACAGATTTAAGTTGGCTATCGTACAGCATTGTGTTTAAAGTTTTAGTCTGTTCCGTAGATATGCTACCGGCTATGTTTTTAATAGCGCGGTCCAAAGCGACGGCCATAGTTTCGTTGCCTTTGATACGAACCTCGCTTGCCTTCTGGCCATGCCGCTCAAACAAGTTGTTCATTGCTTGGATGCCAGCGTTTTCCCGTGCATTAAAAGTAGACAAACTTAAAAAGTTAGTAACGAACGAGCGCCACTTTTGGCGCATACTGCCGCCCTTGCCTACAAATACATTAGTTCTATCTAAGACGCTTTCCCACGAGTTATACATATTAGGTTGCATCTGCCCAGCAGCAAACGCAATCTGACTGTCACGCAGGGGAGTAGCAACAGAGAACCTACCGTTAGACGCTGGCCCTGTGGACGTTGTAACTTGATTATACCGATTGGCAACTTCGGACATAATAACCGGTCCGCCACCCAACCTTACATACTTGCGTGATTGGTCTAGTAAGTATCGCACATCCTCGTCACCAAACTTAATCTTGGCAAACTTGTTAAGGAATCTTTTAATCGCCATCCACACTCTAGATATGATGTTGGTGTCTAGCACCGCTGCATAGTCAGCTAGATATTCCTCAACAGCTTCTGCTTTAGATTGTTTAGCCACCCCATCACGTTTAACTTCCATAGAGTTATCTACAGCTGCACGTACCTGTGCATTGCTGTCGTATATAGATTCCATAATTGTGTTAAACTGAGCCGCAGGTACAACACTGCGTAGTCCAAAGTGACCTAGTGTTTCATGTGCCAGTACAAAGTTAAGGTGCTGTGCGTTTGCAACCCTGTCTGAGAATATAATAGCTGTGTTATCGAAAGCAAAGCCTACAGCCGGTGCTGTATCAAAGTCTCCTTTTGCTCGGCTTTTAACTGCCGCTTTGTAAAGTCTAGGGTTCTTGGTTTTAAGATCAGCTTGGTTGCGGTATACGTGTAGCTTAGGTTTAGATTCTAACTTGGATATAAATGCCCTAGCCAACATCATAACTCTGCCGTTTGACATGGCTTTAGGTGCTTTGCCTGTGTCTGCGTCTATAAGTTTTGCTCTGCCTTGGTCAACATTTATCTCTAAATCAAGAGATGTACCATCAGCCAAATCACTTAATGATTGGTCTGTCTGCGTCTTATCTTTTATACCTTCCTCTTTTAGTATGGCGTCCATACGATTGTTAATAAAGTATTCATCGCGGTCAGTTGGTGGCGAACTAAGTAAGTCTGCAATATCAGCAGGTGCATTTGTTTCATTAAAACGACTGCTGTTGTCTAATCGCAATGGTCCTACTAAGTCGTTGTCAGCTAACAATTTGTAAAACGGATTTATTTCTGTTTTAGAAAATGTTTTACCCTCGGGCTTCATAACCGGTATGCTGTCTACATCACTTGCAATTTGAAACAAAATAAGTTGAAATTGTGCTTTTCCGTTTAGCTCATCACTGTATGTAGCAATAGCTTTTCTGGCTTTGGTCCGTGCGTTTACATCGTTTTCTACAAAAGCAAGTCTTAATAACCTGTCTAACGCTCCATAGTATTTAATGTTTTGTTTCTGGGCTGTATCTATAAATTGCGTAAGTTTATCTACAGACAGGCTACCAATAGCTTCTTCTTTAAAACTAGATTTACGAAGGGGTGCGTCTAATAAAACTTTTTTAACAGCTTTCTGTTTTGCTGCAGCATTTGATTTTTTGTCAGCTACAATTTTATTAATTTTAGCTACTGTTTTAGAATCAATAGTATCTACTGTAGGTATAGTTTCTAGTAAATTACCGCTTTGATCAGTATCAAATAACTCTGCAACAACATCATCAAACACAACCCCAGCTTCTTTTGAAAGGGGTGCTGCTAATGCTTTCCTTTTTAACTTGTCAGCGGGTTCCTTTTTGGTTTCGGCCTTGGTTTTGGCTCGGCCCTTTCCGGTAGTATTCTCTTTTTGGGCGTCTCCATCTCCATCTTCTTTGCGAGGTCCGGCCTGTTTGCCATCATCCACCGACGTTGTGCTTCGCTTTTGTACGGCATCGTCATCTACCTTTGGGTTTAGATCAAAGTATTCTATCCACGGGTCTTTGCCTTGCATATTCCGTTGAATAGCAATGGCATCATACCCTTCTTTACGGGCTGCGTCTGCATAACTTTTGTCATTACCTTTACTAAATAGCTCGGCCAACTTTGTCCTGCTTTTAACAGTAAGCATATTAGCAAAATTAACATCTATTTGTGTAAGTGTTTTAAGTTTAGCCCCGCCTGTAGCAGCCGCTTTATTGCTAGCTAAATACATAAAGCCATCGGGCGCTTCTACTTTACCCGACCTAAATAGTTTTAGTGGGCCGCTTGCTGTACCTTCCGGTAGTTTAGTTTCATCAGGCTGGCTTTTGGTTTCTGGTTCTTGTGACTGTGAGGGTTTTGCTTTTTCGTCCGTTTGCGCTTTGTCTGCCGCCGCCGCGCGGTCCTTTTTTGGCGTTGACTTTTTTGGTTCTTTTGGTTTTTCTGGTTTAAAACCTTTAGGCCACCTTTTATCTAAAACACTTGCAAGCGGTACAAAACCTTCTACTCCGTCTATTTCATTACGCACTAAAATAAATGCTTCGGTTTCCTGTCCTTGTACTGTAGTAGTTACAGCATCACCGGTAACTATAGTTACAGGGATTTCTGAATCAGACAAAAGGGCTATACGTTGTGCACCTTTTTTAAATTTAGATTTTGTAGTAGAACCCCCTGCTTCAGTTGGCGCTCGTACTAACGGCTCGTCACCATCTTTTTGTTTCTGTTTGCGTAACTTGTTAAACAAAGATTTAGATGCGCCCGTACCAATAACCGCCCTGACCCATTCCTCTTGGGCTTTCAAAGAACGACTATTAAGAGTTACATTGTTTAACAGTTTACCTGCTTCGTCTGAAAACGTATCCCATGCAGCTACACCTTCATTGTAATCGTCTATTGTTAAATTTTTTGCAGTTTCAGATTTTGTACGTTGTCTTTCAGCCGCATCAAAATCAGCATCCCGTTGCCGTTTAGCTTCAGCTTTGTCCGCCATAGCCTGCTTAACAGGATTTAACTGACCAGCTAACTGGCTCTCAGTAGTCGGACCTGTAGGACCAGCTTGAGAAAACCGTGCATTATCTCGTAGTTGTTCCCCTTCTTCAAAACTGGCTTCAAACCCTGTAAGCTCCATCTGTTGAGGTGGACCCTCATATATTCTAGGTAGGTCTGGGTCAGCCTCTGATTCCGCTTGGTTTAATGGTCCTCTAACAGCAGGCAAAACTATACCCGGTAACGTACCTAGCTGACCAGCATTATACCGTCTTATACGTTCTTCTTCCGTGAGCACACGGGTAGACATAGGGACATTTTGTACACTGGTATCAAGTGTAGTGGGAGGAGGGGCCGTACCTAGGTCAACATCGCCACCAAACAAATCCCCTTGGGGGTCTGGTGCTGGACCAAACCCTGCCCTCGTAGGCGCGTCTCGGTCATAACTAAATAAATCCGGTTGGTCTTCTTGGATGTCCTGATCTGGACGCGTTCCTAAATCAACATCGTCGCCAAAGAACTCACCTTGTTCGCCCACAAAATTAGTACGTAAACCTGCTCTAGGTGCTGTGCCTTCGCCACCCTCCAAGTCTAAACTATCTTGAGTTTGATAATCTTCTACTGGCGGTCCATCTAAAATGTTTACCGGCTCATTTCTATCTGTGCTTTTACGTATGTTAACTACGCCACCGATAGCCCCACCGACTGTAGCCCCAGCTATAGCGGATTCAATAAGTCTAGCTGTAGCTTCGTCGTTTGTGTAAGGGTCATCTCCATACTGGCTACCGCCAGCCATGACTACGCCTTCTTGTAAGGCTTCTGTTCCGCCCTCTAATACTGCACCGCCTGCAATACCTTTTCCGACCCGTCTAATTAGTCCGCCGCCAGATAACCCTAGAAGCCTACTAGCACCGATAGCTTCGGGTATAGTAGACAAGATAGCATACGGTATACCTAGTGCTGCAGCAGCCGCTCTAGCTTTATCATCACCAGCCTCTGCGCCTCTATCACGCATTTCTCCGTACACATCAGCTGTACCTATAACGTAGTTATTAATAGCTGTTGCTGCGCCTACGCCGCCAAGTTGAGCTAATGCCCTGCGTTGTTTTGCATCAAGCCCTTTAAGACCTTTTTTTGCGTATACCTCTGCGGCTTCAATAGCGACTTTTTTAAAGCCAGCTTTTGACATAATACCGCCAACGCTACCAAGTGCTGCGCCTAACGGGTTACCAGATGTTGCCCCACCTACTGCAAAACCTATAAGGCCAGCGGCAATAGACTCAATAATGTTTGGTCCTTGCTGCCCAATCATAGACACAGCGTACTCAATAGCACCTAACTCACCGTCTGCTACTTCGGCTGCTGTAGCTTGGAACGGTGACAGTTCTTGTATTCGTTCTTGTGAACTTTGTACAAGTTCAGAACCAAAATCTTCTGCACCGGCAAACTGTAACCCAGCGCCAGCTAGTGTTTTTAATCCTTGGGTTCCTATTTCAAAACTACGTTTAAATCTTGTTCCTAATGTAGGGTTTGTAATACGGCTAAGATAATCTTCGTATTGTCTAGCAGATAAGCTATCCCAATTTGCACCTTTCGGACGTTGACTAGGGGCGTTTAGATATTGTTGGGATTGTACCGCAGACGCATAGTCATCACTATCAAATTCAAAACCGTTTACAGATAACCTACCACTTGCTCTATTAAAAGCAATCATAGGACGGCGCGGTGCTGGAGGCGGTGCTTTTATAGTTGGCGCTGCTTTATCAAAATCACCTAGTAATTTTTTTTCTTCATTTCTTAAATCTTGTAACGAGGAAGGTGTGCCAAGATTATACGTGCCGCTGTTGCCAAACGCTTGGTCTGCAAGGCTCGGAGTCAGGTTACCAATACCTGTACTGGCTGTAGTACTGTACGGGTCTCCCGGTCTGGGGCTTAACCCAATTCCCATAGAGTTATTTACTCCGCGTTTTAATATTTGGCTAGCCATGTGTATCTGCCTTTAGAAAGTCGCGTTTGGATTACCGGAAGATGTTATGGTTATTCTAGGTTCAATGATTTCCTCTCCGTTTGCACCTATAACCTTTGTATCTTGTAAAATAAGAAAAGCATCTGAGTTAGGTATTTGGGCAATAGCCATTGATCCATTTGATCCCTGCATAGTTGTCCATTTATATTCTTTTGCTCCTTCAACTAGTTTAAGTTTTTCTACTCTCTGTTGTATTGATCCTTTTAGAAGTTCTACTTTTAAGTCTTTAGTTGTTGCTAATTGTGATTCAAATTCTTTTATAAACAATTCAGCTTGTAGTTTAGCTTGCGTAGCCATAGATGCTTTGTTAAGCTGCTTGTACTCACGATCAAAAATGTTACGTAAGTCAGCAATCATCTGTTCTCTAGTAATGTTATCGACTCGAGGATCAACAGGTTCTCCGGTATCTCTGTCTACAATACCATACCTACCATCAGTGTAAGGTTGCAGTGCGTAGTTATCACCGGGAAATGAATAGGCTAACCAATCTGCTAACGCTTGATCGTTGCCTTTGTTAAACTCACTCAACATAACCATACCGTCTAAGTATCTACGGTCTGTGTCCATCATGTTTAATTGCGATTGTATTTCTGCCATTTTTGGAAAGTCTGAAGTTAACTGAGCAAACTTAAACGCAGATAACAACTGCTGCCCTTGCGAAGCAAGATCATTACGAGCTTGTTTGATTTCAAAATCATTACCTATAAATGCAAGAGAATCTGGACTAGGTTTTATTACAGGGGTGGTGCTTGGTTTTTTATCACCAAATGTTAACCCGCCTTTTTGTCCAGTTGTTTTTCCTGTAAAATTTAATTCCGTAGCTGGTTCTGTTTGTATTTCTTCTACCGGTTTAGGAGGTTCTACTACACCATCATCTACGGCGTCTTTATGAGCTTGCTCTGCTTTAAACAACAACTCTCGGTATTCAGCTGGCTCCATGTCAAATTCTTCAGCTGTCATGCCTGCACCAGCAGCATAACCTTGTATTAGGTTATGCAGTGCAACATTGTACGCAACATCAGAAAGTTTTTCTAAGTCTGCAGAAAGTCCGTTAAATCCTAAAATAGCTGCTACAGCACCCGACACATCAGCGGATACTCCATACGCTGTGTTTCCAACTGCAGCCGTCCCGCCTGCGGCGTAGTCTACAACAAACCCTACAACATTCCGTACACGAGAACCAAATGCATCGGCATCATCAACGCGACTAGTTCTTCTGCTTTGTACTTCTTCACTTACTACTACTCCACTAGGTGCTGGGTCGCTGCCATCTGGTGTAACTGACTTTGTAAGTATTAGCTCTTTACCTTTACCACCTAAAATAAAAATATTTGCAGCCCCAGCCTCAGTTAGATTAGGGTATAATTTTAAAGCTTTCTGTTTAAAGGATTCAAACGTAGGGTCTTTTTGGGCCGTGGCTATATTTTTTTCTTTTACAGTACCCGTTATTTCAACCGGAACAGGTGTTTCAACCGGAACAGGTGTTTCAATAGCTGCTACTACAACTGGAATATCTGCCGGATCAGCCTCTATACGTCTGAACCTGCTCATCCAATAATTTGCAAACTCCAAAGCCGAAGGATTTTTGCCCCTAAAACCGTTTTGATCTAATACATCTCTGGCTCTTTTTGCTGGGTCTTTTTTTGTTATGTATATCTTTTTAAGTACATCAAAAGCTAGATCGCCTCGCTGTGCGCCTATTAACAGAAATTTAGCTCCTCGCGCACCTTGTTGGTGTGCTAGGTACAACTCTGAAGCCAATGGGGGTCTGCCTAAAACTTTTTCTAACTCTTTACGATTGCTATTTGTAAATTTTACAATAGCATCAGTAGCTTTATTAATATCAAATCTATCTTCTCGTGCTAATTTTAAATCATCGGCAGTCTCTGGCATAATTTGAAAAGCACCACCAGCGCCGCTGCCTTCTCGGTTTATAACTCCGACGTCAAAATTACTTTCAATTTGCGCTAAATTTTTAAGAAAGCCTTTAGGAAAACCATTCTCAACTTCTAGTTTGTTCCAACGTGCTACAACTTGAGGAGTTATTGCATTTACTTGCGTAGTTTCTGCGGCATCTTGTGTGTCAGATGTATCAGGTTTGGGCGGAAACGTAAGTGTCGGAGCTTGTCTTGCTTGTTCACCAATCGTAAATTCTTCGCGTTTGAATGGACCGTCTGGTAAATACGTAGTTAACCCAGCTGGAGGCAACGAAGGGGGTACAGTAGGTCCTTCCGGTGCAGGTTGACCTAAATCATAAGGGATATTTTGTGTATTACTAGGTAGATTAGGATTTAACCTTTGTGCAGGTGTTTTACCAGCAGGGCTTAATGTTTGTGCGGGTATTGGTGTTTTGGGAAATTGTGGGCTAACTAAACCGGGATTTACTGGCGCTTCGCCAAGTCTAGCTAGTTCTTGGTCACGCATCCTTTTTAGTAATATTTCATTTTCTTGTATTGTTTGACCGGTTTGTATTTGAGCAAGACGGTTTGTGTTTATATCCTCATAACCTTTGGTGCGGTTTTGTGCGTTTAACACAGCCCGATCAAAGGCTTCCATAGGAGCTTCACCGGCTATAGTTCCTAGACCACCGGCTTGACGTACTTGAGAATAAGATGGACCAGCCATGACTAGCTCCTTAAATTAACCGATTGCACCACTACCGCCAATATCACCGGCTTGTCTAGTAGCATACGTTTGCAAGAACGGTTCTTTTTCGCCACCGTAACCAAATGCGCTAGTTGTGCCGTACACTAAGTCTGATTGTGCTTGGCGTCTGCGTTCAGCAAGGTCTTGCATAAGAGGTAGTGTTAAACCTGCTGCACCTTCTGGTGCTGAATCAGGCATATAATCTAATGCAGCTTGTTGGAACCGCAGACCAGCAGCTTGGCCTCTATCAGTCTCGGCTGCTGCGGCAACAGACCCAGCGGCAGAACCAGCTATTTTAGCTTGTCTTGCTACAGCTGCAGCAGCATCACTAGATAGACCGCGAGTGTTTTCTGCAATCTGGCGTTCTGTTTGTATTGCAGTTTCAGCGTATGCACCGGCAGGGTTTGCTTGCGCTTGTTTTGATGCTTGTAAAAACTCATTGGCCATAGCGACTTGTTGGTCAAACAACGATTTGTTTGTACGTGCCATTTCTGCTAGTTCTGCTTTACGTTGTTGTACTAACTGCGCTTCTTCTGGAGATAGACCTGAAACGTCTGGGCTTTCAGCTAACGCTAATGTGGTAATACGCATAAGAGTATCAGGGCTGGTTAAGTTTTTAAGAGCACTTGTTAAATTTACTCCTCTAGCAGCAGCTGTGTTAGCGGCAGCAGCTGTGTTAGCAGCAGCTATAGCTGAACCATCAACATTTAAACCTTGGTTTAAATTATATTGACCCATTAAACTTGGAGTTTCCGTAACTATAGTTTGAGGTGTCCCTCCAAAATTTGCGCTGGCTACTTCCCTACTACTAGTTAAAGTAGGTTGTGTAAGCCCTGATAAAGCCCCTGTAGCCATGCCTAAATCTCGACCCGTAGCATAACTCCCCCCTGCGGCTTTAGTAGTTAGACCGCCTATAACAGAGCCGGTTATTGCGTTGCCAACTACGTTACCTATAGTTCCTGCTAACGCTGAATTTAAACCAACGGAAGCTGCAGCACTAGATATGCCTGCGCTTAGTCCTATAGCACCCGACAACGCAGGTGCTGCATAAGGCACTGCAATCATTGCGGCCACGGTTACAATTTTCTTAACACTTCCGCCCATAACTAGACCTTTCTTACAGTACCATGCGTACATACGTGCATGATTTGGTGAACCCAAAACGAGTTAGGTAATGTTTTGCTAAACGCTCTGTAGCATACGCATCTAAAAATTGACATCCATTTACACGTAGCCAATCAAGAATACTATCCCAATACGCATCTCTAAACTTAGACAGCTTTTGCCCTGCCATTGCTATAACGTCTGCGCCGTTGCGTCCGTTTGCTGTATGAAACTGCAAAGCAACTATGCACTTAGGTATGTCGTTTTCAAAACCTGCAAAGATAACGCACTTATCTGTGTTTGCTAAACAGTATATATAACTTGCGTCTATGTCTTGAGACCCCACCTCATTGCTTTCGCAAGACTTAGTTAACAAAGGCTCTAGGTAGTCCCACAACTCATCAATACGTGCAGGCGTTAACTGCTCAATACTCATGACAGGGTTTTTAACCTTTGTTTTTTGCATCCATTGGACCTTTATCAATCATAGATTTAAAGAAAGCTGTACCCTTTTCTTCTACTAACCATTTAGGAATAACAAACTCTTTTTCATGGGCCATGATAGGTACTTCGCCTGTAGATGACATACTTGCAGGCACTTGCCCACCATGTCCCATAGAGGGCATAGGTTGCGGAGCCGTCATCATATCGCTTCCACCTTGAGCAGCTTGAGACGCTAGTATAACAGAAAAAATCAATCCTTCATCATACTGCGGTGGTATATCTTGCTCAGTAGCAATACCTTGCTGTATAATAAATTGTCTAATCTGCGGATACATGGAAGGGTTACGCATTGCAGCAGTTGCTAGCTGACCTAGTTGATTTAATTCTTGTATGGATAACTCGCCGGTTTGAACAGCTTCCATTACAGCGTTTCTAATTTGTTGTACTTGTTGGGGATTGCGGGTCATAAACTCCTGAATTTGCATCTCCATCATTTCAGGGTTCATAGGTTGCGAAGGACTACCAGCTTGTTGCTGCATGCCAGACTGCAAACCTACAGGCTGTCCTGCCGGTCCAACTTGCCCACCAGCTTGATACGAATACATAGGTTTTTTAACTTCGCCCCCATACTTTAATGATTGCATGGGCATAGGGTTCTGCATAGGTGCGGGAGCCTGCATAGGCATAGGGGGTGTGTTCTGAGGAACTGTCGGTGTTTTTAGAATACCCTGCAACAGCGGAGGTAAATCAAGAGAATTTGTATTTACAGGTTGTTGAGCCATTGGGTTAGCCTTTTAGTTGCGCGATTAAAATTTCTACTGTAGCTCTTAACCCAGCTACATCATTTGCCAGCTGTTGTACATTTAATACTAACAAATTGTAATCATCCAATACCGGAACGCTTGCTTGTCCGGTTATGGTTACGGCATTACCGTTAATAGTAAACCCTGTTATAACAGCTGTACCCGCACCAGCGGCGTTAACATTTGTCATTTCTTGAGCAGGCGGTGAGTTCACAGTTAACTGGGCTTTAGTTATAGCTTTACTGTCTTGACCGGCTTCTCCTCGGGTTCCAGTTAAAAGTTCTATATTTTCTTTTATTGAGTCTAGCATAAACGCTTGCCACTGATCTACACCGGCATCTGGTAGGGCAGGTATGGCTGAATATTTAGTAGCCATTATAAACTCCTTAATCCTATTGGCGTTTCAGCTAGTTGTATAGACCTTACACGTACAACACTTTCTACCTCAACCTCAAATGTATCGGTCTTATACCCTGCGGGTAACCTAAACGTGCCGCTATTTGACAGCAATATGGTAGATGTCAAAACTTTATCTACGTATAATTTAAAAGTAACCTCGTTGTCACCATCCCATTGCAGTATTGAATTGTTCCAATTATCTGTTACTGATTCCCAATTAGAGGTAGTGTTAGCTGTATAATCCGCGACTACTCTTGCAGCACCTAAATTTATAGGCGTGGGTGTTTTAATAACTTTAGATTTCCAATTATAGTTAGACAGCGGTTGGTTAGCATTGTCCCATTCAAAAATATCTCCGTTAGTCCCGTTTACATAATACATAGTGTTAGTAATGTTGTCGTGCCAAGATGCTGTAAACGGATAAGTGGTATCTACAAAATATCCACCGGTCCTATCGTCGCTAGATTTGCTAAATATTATACCGCCTGCTGAGTGTCCGCCAAAATACGAATCTTCAAAAAAATTAGCCACAATCGTAGTCGGGTCTAAATCAGCGTTCCATGTATCACTATTGTATAGTTGTTGAGTAACTAGTTGTGGGCCTGTAGTCGTGTTGTATAAAGCAAGGCCATCGTGTGTAGCGTACACTACGCCAACGCCTGTATTTACAATGCTATTTTTACTAAGGCAGGGAAACCGTGCGTCTACACGTTGCACACTTAAAAGGGCGGGATCGCTACCAGTTATAATATACGAGTACGCATCTGTCATAACTATGAGCCTGCCAGACATTGCAGCAAACCCTACTACTTTATCTTCTAAAGATATTTTATACGCTATAGGCCAAGCGTGAAATTTATTTGGCTCTGAAAAATAAACTTCGTTGTTTACAAAACCAGCTAACACATTGCTTTGACCTGTTGCCATTGTTGTAAGGCCAGCAAGAGTTGGAGGAGGTGCTGTGTAGGTAGTAGACAACAGTAAACCTGAAAGACTAGCTATACTAAAATCATCCACAAACGAGTAATTAGATTCGCCCCAATACCTTGCCGTATCAGTACCGGGATTTTCAGACGAATCGTGATATAAAGTGCCAGATGCACTAGTAGACGCTACATCCGAAGCAGTTTGGGCAAACGTAAAAATTAAATCGCTAGGTATATCTGTAACTACACCTCCGTCGATATTAAACGATGCTACCGAACAATTAGCTATTTTAAAATAATCTCCGACAGCAAAGTTGTGCGGCTCTGCACAAGTGACTGTAGCTACGTTACTAGTTCTTTGCACATTGGCTAGTGTAGTAGGGAACCATAAGGTAGCTACGCGCAAGTAATCAGCTGTGGTAACCCCAACAACAGTTCTATATAAACGTATTCCTCGTACAAAGTTTTTACCTGCCGGTTTTGCAGAAGGTAAATTAGTAACAGTTACAATTTGTCCTTCACGTATAAACAATGCATCAGAAGGTTCCGACCCAATAGATTCTTCTTCCCACGGCGTAAACCATGTATACACATATGTTCGTGATCGTATTGTTCCTGCTAAGTCTATCTTACCGTCTGTAAAAGCTGTGTTTGTAACTTGAAAACCGGGGCTTGTATATGTCAACGTAGTGGTAGTTGGCGCGTTCACTTCAATAGAAGTAGCGTTAAAAGAACGCATATCCCACTCTACATTTCCTGATGTAGATACTGATGTAGTAGACGTTACGGTAAACGCAGTAGCAGAAGTTTTAGTCATTGTATAAACGCTGCTGTTAGCAGTACCGGAGGTAAACCTAAGAACAACTTGTGCGCCAGATTCCAGACCATGCGCTGCAGCCATAGTCACAGTTATAGTTGTACCGCTTTGCGAATATGTACCTGCTAGATGAGTAAATCCTGTTACTGTTGCAATCGCTCCTGATTTTAAACCATGTGCTCCACTAGTTGTAAGAGTAACTACACCACTCGCATCTCGTGCAAAATGTGTTGTTGCTTTAGTAGTAAAACTTGCAGCCGCAGCAGCAGGAACAGCCGTAGGTAAAGGCAACCCAAGATCATAGTAATCTACAGGGTACGGCTCAGACCCAGTTGTTGCCAAAGCATAAGTACTTACCTTTGGTACACCATCTCCTGTGTAGTAGAACCGCTGCTCGTCTGCATCTGTCGAGCCTGACGGCGTAGCAATGTCAACATCTGTGGGCCACGATAACCAGTTTAATTCATTAGTATTTAATATGCTGGCAGTTCCGCCCATGCCACTATGGTTTATACAATAGTAATATAGTGTAGGCGCACCGGTAGCTATAGTAATCTGAATATACGCACCGGCTTGACCAGCAGTTCCAAACGTAGTTACACCCGTAGTATATTCGTTTCCGCCCCCGTGTGTGCCGTTGGCTGTAGTGCTAAACCTTAATGGATGGGTGGCATTAGAAGCATCTGATTGGTCAAATACGTATGTAGTGCCTGCTACAAAATTTATTGTTGGGCTAACAACTCCATTTAAATAAAATTTATTACCTGTGCCATAGGAGTTAGTTCCAGATGCTACTGTTACCGTATAATTAGTAGTTGTAGTCGGAACAGGAGTTTTTAAAGCATGTAATCGTTTAATGGTTCCGGTACGTTGAGTGTTATCTACAATAACAGGTGTAGGGTACGGAATAAGATCGCCAGAATAAAGTTTAATATTAGTAGCTACCTGCGCCCCATTGTCAGGTAACAACTCGGGCGCAATCTTTGGTGCTTTACCAAAAAACTTTTGTAGTTTTACTCCGGCCATTATTTAGTCCTTTTATCTATCAACTAGTTCTATAGCCTTTTCTAGAGTTTCTTTATTTCTACGCGACCAGCCCCTACCATAACGCTTATAGTCTTTTAACGCTCTATAAAAACTTTCTCGCCCATCGTAGTATTTATGTAATATGTCTTTTGGATCGTGTTCTGCTACAGCTGCAAGAGATTTAGGTCCAATCTTACCATCTGGCTTAGAACCAATAGCACGTTGCAGTATCTTAGCAGCTTGCCTAGGGCCAGCGTTTACACAAAGGTCTGCACAACTAATATCAACTCCGCTAGGTAAATCGTCCGCTTTAATTGCATCCCAATAATTTGATTTGTATAACGGCATAACATCGTCAACGGTTAAAGTTTTCATTACATCTATTGGTGCTGGTTTGCCTGTGTACTTAGCCCAGTTGTAAGCGGTAACACCCAACATTGTACTTCCTTGATTGCCGTGACCATCACCTTTTTTATTTCCGCTATCATGCACATCATCAGTAAAGCCGCCTTCGTGAGCAATTAACATATTAAAAAACTCACCCCAATTTTTTTGCATTTTTATATTCCTCTATTAGTTTTTTCTGGGCTTGTATCTGTTGTTGCTGCGTTTCTAAAGCTACAAACTGTTTATCAAGCTCAGATAGTACAGGTAGTTCTACTACTGTGTTAGCAGTCATCTGTTACTTTTTTCCCTAAGCTCCCTAGACTTCTTTAAAATTTCAGCACGTTCTGCAGAAGTAAATGTTTGAGTTGTAGTTTTACCTCTGCCGGTTTTTACTTTGTTTCTAGAAACGCTAGGGTTTTGACTAGGAGTTGACGGGGGACTAGCTGCGGGAGTTTTATTTGATCTAGGTTGTCTGTGGGGTTTAGCTTCCATAGGGCCATCGTCCCCATCCCTATACAAACTTCTTAATGTTTCCATTTTATAGTTCATAGTTATTTCCCCGCGTACTTAGATATAGCCCGATTGCCAAACCAAAAGGCCAACACTGCGCTCATTAATCCAGCAGTTTCTGTATCCCACATAAGTTCAACCGCTTGCATCCAATCGCCGCCAGCTTGTGTGACTTTCACCATAATCACGACTTTTGTGGCAATGAATAAAGCAAAAAACATATAAGTGATAACGGGCCGAACGGACCCACGCAAGGCGTTGATAAAACTTCCAGCGTCGATAGAACTGTCATGTAAATACAACCCTTTCGTTTCCTCAATGTCAGCTTGTTTATCCAACTCAACCAGCTTCATCTCAGATCGTTTCTGCGCTAGTTCTGTTTCAAGGTGCATCATTTCCATGCGGTGTTTTTGCGCTTGGTTCGCCTTGAAGTAATTTAAAACCTCTGGCAAAAATGAACTGCCAAATCCTAATAAGCTACCTAATAGTGTTATCATTTCTCTGACCCCAACCATACGGCAAATGCGCCTGTCATAGACCCAGAACAAATTGATATCATCGCGGACTGCTGTGTGGATAAATCCTCTAAAGTCATTCCCCACTCCAGAACCCGTATATACATCACCGTCATTACAAACATCATAAGTCTCGGCATAAGACGATATTCTAGTATAGTCTTAAAAGTTATGGACATTAGAAACCTCCTTTCAGGCCATCTAGTATTTCTGACAAACTAGGGCGTTTGTCCTTTTTCTCATAAAGGCAACTAAACACCTTGGGACACTCAGAAAAACTCTTTGTAGGATAGTGATACCCCAAGCCACCATACCCTGCAGTAAATCTGTATACACAAACTTTTTGATCGTTTGCATCTGTAAACCTCTTCCACAGGTGACACTGCACATGAGTCGGATTAGCAACTCCCGCAAGCGTTACTGATAGTATTAACGCATTTATCATTGTGTAGCCAACATTATTAAATAGATACCACCACCCAACATACACAATATACCTAAACTTAACCCACCTATAGCCATATTATTTTGTATTTGACGCTTTGCTTCCATAGCACGATATACAGTTTCTTCCCGTTCAGCACGTATCTTGCGGCGCATACCCAGCATCTCATCGTAAGTTCCTAAGCCAAACCTATAGTCTAGCATGAACTTAATTTCTTTTTCTTTTTCCATCAGGGTCTTCTTACGGATAACAATATCCATGGCTTCTTGTTCTATGTTATCGGTTCCGTGCGTCTTCTTATCCAACCATGTTGGGTTCTTACGCTGTGTTTCTGCTTTGGAAATATCTGCAACAGCGCAGTACCACTGCCCAAGCTGCTTGCTAACATCCTGCATTTCACGACCAGCGCCGACTAACATCTTCACGCCTTTGAAGGCTGCGTTAGCTGCTGCAAAAGCTGTAACAGGATCAATCATATACTGTTACCTCATTAGGGTTAACTGATTTAGGTACGCAATAAGCTGTACCATAATCTCTTGTTTCGGGATACCCGAAGCGCCTAACTAAGTGTTCAGCGTACCAATTACATATATCTAATCTTTTAAAATATAAATCAGTACTTATTGCCACACGTTCTGATCCTATGCCTATATATAGTATAAGAACAAAAACGTGTACCACATGCTTACCCCATACGACTAAGAATTGTTAACAGCATAATAATAGTTGCGCCAGATGTAGCTATAAGTACAGCTTCAAGACGTTTAATCCTAGTAAAAACCTCTTTAAATTGTATTCGTACTTCTGTCTGCAAAGCCACAACATCCCTTTCTAGCGCGGAAACACGCTCATCTATATCTGGCATTAGCTAGGCTCCGTTGGCCAAGTCACATTTGTGGGAAACCCAGACTGCGCTGGCACATCACGCAGTGCTTGCCTGTACGTGCGCCAAGCGTCAGTGATACGATCTGCTAAAGCCATTTCGTCAGACTTGCTTAGTAACTCATTTCGCATATTACGAGCGTACTCTGCTGTTAGCGTGATATTTGGGTTTGTTTCTTGAAAGTCAGGCCAATCAGCAATTCTTGCATTATCTTCAAACACAGCGCCGTTGCCTGTTATTCTGTTGTACCAAGTTTTAGACATGATAAATCCTTATTTGACCAGCCGCGCCATCACCGCCAACACCAGTACCAGTGACAGACCGACCAGCACCGCCCGGAGCTTGCCCATCTGTACCGTTTAAAATCCCGCCAGCACCCGATAAAACAGAGGTTCCCTGTGCAATAGTCGGCAAAGCGTTGTAATTATACGGCTTTGCGCCAGCGTTACCGCCAGCAAATACACTTGTTTGTTGAGTAGTGCTAACGTTGTTTCCACTTTGGATTGCTCCCATAACAAACGCATTGGCTGAGAGAACCGGGGTTGTAGCGGTGTCCAAAGAAAATTCAGTTGGTGAAACTGCACTGGAATGTAAATAATCATCGGTTTCGCTTCCCGCTCCGGGAATTTGAATAACTCTAGCAGAAGCATAATCGCCACCGTCATTAGTACTATAAGCGATAGAACCATTGCTGCTTGATAGAGTGAAAGTTGAAGGATTACCGTATACTGGGTCGTAAAAAAATTGATTAACAGGGCGAGAAGAAAACGGATAAGCTGCACCGATAACCATTGCTCCACCAGTAAATATTTTTGCTTGCCCGTATAACAAAATTGCGGACCCACCCGCTGAACCCCCTACATATCCCACAGAATTGCCAGCCGCCGTGCCGTTGGTTCTTCCAGAACTGCACCCCGCACCTCCGCCGCCTACCAAATAAACCCATATAAAATCAGTATCCGCCACGCTTCCGGGCTTTGTATAAGTGCCGCTAGAATTAAAAGTTTCGTCGGGGGAAGTCCAATCAGAGGGGAATTTAACTTGTTCGTAACCTGCGCTGACAGCGGCCCATGATAAATCTGTGCCATCAGAAAATAAAAAGGTACTTGCAGCACCTTTGGCTAATCTAGCCGTTGCGCCAGAAGCATTGCCGTACAATATGCTGCCGCGAGTAATAGCGTCTAATTGATTCAATTCAGCCGCAGTGCTGGTTGTTGATGAGGCTGTAGCGAATCCTGCAAGGTCTCTAGCTTTGGTCATATCTTACTCCTGCCATCTTATAACCTCCTAAGTAGGTTTAGTAGGCCATGTGATGCTGTTTGGGAAACCAGACTGTGCTGGAACGTCCCGCAACCCCTGCCTGTACGTTGTCCACGCGCTTGCCATTGTTACGTCAGAGTTCGCCATCCAATCACAGGCGGCTAACCTGTTATCACGGTCCTCGCGCACTTGTGCAGCGGCCCTGTCATTGGCCCCGTCGGACCATGCTTGTTCCTCATCATCACGTGCTGTTTCTTCATCTGCTGTGAACTGAACACGCTCACCATTTATGTTGTGAAATCTTGGCATGTTAGCCTCCTATGATTTTTTAATTCCGTACATCAGAATGGTTCCAGAAGCTATGTTTCCGCTAGAGAATCTAAACCTAATTGCATCTGTAATTTGAGCAACTACGTGGGCGGATCCAACAGCACCTTGGTATTTTACGCTTTGGCTGTTATTGCTGTAAACCGCCAAAAACTGACCTGTTGTATAAGCGTTTTCGCTTGGATTATACAGATGAAAAACGCCATTTACCCCAACATCACTAGAAGCGTTACTAACACTCAATGCCGTATAAAAACTAGACTGTATTGCTCCTGCTGGGGTCGTATTTAAAACATAATTTGTGCCAGTATCGTAATTTGAAGTTCCAGCTAGTCTAACCTGTGGTTGCAAATTAACGGCGTCTGTAGCTGGTTTAACATTCAACAATACAAACTGATAGTTGCAGTATTTAGTAGAATCAAACTGAGTAAATGCAAAGTCTGCAGCGTTGGATAAAGCACCAGAAGATGCAATAAATTCCATAGAACCACCAGCCGCAGCCGCAGCCCAACTCAAATCTGTGCCGTCAGATGTCAAAACGGTTGAAGCACCGCCAGCCGCTAATCGCGCGGTTGCTCCGCTTGCATTGCCATACAAAATTGATCCGCGCGTAATCGCGTTTAGTTGATTAAGCTCTGCGGTACTAAGAGTAGCGCCAGTTAGTTTGTTAAGCTCTGCAGCAGTGCTAGTGACGCCAAGATTAGTCAAAGCCGTTGATGCACTTGCTACATCCGACAAATTGTTTGTAGCGGCTAACCCACCGCTAGCTACAAAGGATGTAAACGCTACAATCTCTATAATGTCATTAACCAAAGCAGCGGTAGCCAGCACAACGTCAGAGCCGTTGGTCGCGGTGTAATCGGCAGCAGCCAGCTTTACGCCGTTCATGTAAATGTCGGCAAAGCCAGCGTCGTATGCCAGAGTGTTGTTGTTGTCGTCTGCACCCGT
>MDTB01127447.1_pt1 | contig 36460 bp, 39 predicted proteins | sample 811161 | NCBI WGS metagenome assembly MDTB01 (sample SAMN05326650, study PRJNA326480) | marine metagenome | isolation source: seawater | place: Mediterranean Sea | collected 2009 | reverse complement strand
GCTACTATTTTTATAGCAAATATATATAATATAGATCTTTTATTCTCAGATTACTTGTCAATTATTTTAACAGCAACTTTAGCCTCAGTAGGAACAGCTGGAGTTCCTGGTGTAGGAATAATTATGTTGGGAATGGTTCTTAATCAAGTTGGTTTACCTCTTGAGGGAATTGCAATAGTTATAGGAGTAGACAGATTACTTGATATGTTGAGAACATCATTAAATGTTTCAGGAGATGCAATGGTAACATTAGTTGTGAATAAAACAGAAAAATGATGTTTTTATTTGTAGTTGAATTAGAGGTTACTTTTTTTGGAAAAGAGATAAAATATGTACATGCTTATGATAAAAACGATGCTGAATTAATAGCAGTTCAAAGAATAATAAAAGAGCTTCAGTGTTCAAAAGAAGATATTTCAACTATACTTGTAAAAAAAATTAATCATAATTGAATAACACAGGTTTGCCTATTGGTGGAGATGTAATTTCAGAGTTCTGCATTACTATTGTGCCATTAACAACTGTAAAAACTGGCAAACCTTTAATTTTGACTCCATCGTAAGGGGTCCAACCAGACTTACTTGCAATCCATTCGTTGGTTATTGTGAATTCTTTATTTAAGTCAACAATAGAAAAGTCTGCATCATTTCCAATTTTGATTTCTCCTTTAAATTTCATATTATAAATTTTTGCAGGATTAGAACATAAAAGTCTAACCAAATCATTAATCCCAAGTTTCCCTTTATTAACGAAATTAAGCATGATTGGTAAAATGGTTTGAACCCCAGTCATACCAGAAGGACAGTTGGGATATTCTTTTTTCTTTTCTTCTAATGTATGGGGAGCATGGTCAGAACCTATTACATCTACAATTTTTTCTTCAATGCCTTTCCAAAGACCAATGTTATGACTTTTATCTCTAATAGGTGGGTTCATTTGGGCCAAGCTACCTAAATTCTCATAACAATCTGGAGCATAGAAAAATAGATGTTGAGGTGTAACCTCACAGGTTGAAAAGTTCTTAAATTTTTTTAAAATTAATATCTCATCTTTGGTCGAAATGTGCAAAACATGTATTTTTCGTTTAGTTTCTTTAGCAATCTTTAATAATCTTTCTGTACTTCTTATTGCTGTCTGAGAGTCTCTCCACAAAGGATGACTGGAGACATTTACTTTATAATCTTCAACAAGATGTTTTCTCTCTCTCAATCTATATTCATCCTCACTATGAACAGCAACTCTACGACTGCCTGATGCTAAAATTTTTCTGAGGCTATCATCATCTTCAACCAAAAGATCTCCAGTAGAAGAACCCATAAAAATTTTCACACCACAACATCCTGTTAATCTTTCCAAGTTTTTTAAATTTTCTATATTTTCCTTAGCAGCACCTACAAAAAAACTGTAGTTACAGTATGCATTCTTTTGAGCTATTGAAAGTTTTTCATTTAACGCTTTTTTTGTGGTTGTTGAGGGGTTAGTATTTGGCATTTCAAAAATTGAAGTTATGCCACCAAGTACTGCTCCCCTGGTTCCATTCATGATATCTTCTTTATGAGTTAGTCCAGGCTCCCTAAAATGAACCTGCGTGTCAATTGCTCCTGGTAAAACAATTAGATTGTTTGTAATTATTTTTTTTTTACAATCTTTTTTTGAAAGATCTCCTAGCTCAACAATTTTTGAATCTTTAACCCCAATATCAATTTTTTCTATAGATGAATTTGGAAGAAAAACGTTTCCGCCTGTAATTATTAGATCTAGTTGTTTTTTCATTATTCTAATAAAATTTTAGTTAGATATTATATCAAAAAAATTACCATCAGTTTTTACATTGTTAAAAGTTACATAATACCACGCTGAAATAAAAATCATATGCCAAACACACTTGATTGCTTTTTTATTATGGGTAATAGACTTACATAACTCTTTAATTTCGTCTTGATCAAAAAATATTCTGAGAATTTCAATTTTAGGTAAAAACTCTAAGAAAAACTTCGAATGTTTAGGAAGCCATTTTTCAATCGGAACTGTAAATCCCTCTTTTTTTGAAAAGGCATCATAATATTTCACCCTAGATTTTATAAAATTTCTTATCAAAAACTTTCCAAAGCCATTTCTAATTTTATACTTATCTTTAATAAAAAAAAAATTTTCAAATAGTTTTTTATCAATCAAAGGAGTCCTTCCTTCCATACCATGACTCATTAGGCATCTGTCTAACTTTACCAATAAATTATTAGGTAGCCAATTATAGTAATCAAAAAATTGATGTTTTTGAACTTTAGTCAAATCTAAATTTTCAATAAAAGTTTGGTTAGTTTCAAATTCCCAATAATTATTGTTAAATTTTCCTAACTTTCTAAAAGCACCTTTGAAGAATTTATTTTTAAAAAAGTTGTAATGCCTATACCTTCCGTATCCTGCAAATAATTCATCACCACCCTCTCCTGTAATTGCAACTTTAAATTTTTTTGAAGCTACAGATGCTAACTTAAATGTTGGAAGAATCGCATAATCTGCTATTGGGTCATCTATTTTTTTTGCAGCAAAAGGAATGGTATTCCAGAAGTCATCTTCTGTAAAATGGATTTCATTAAATTTAATTTTATATTCATGTGAAATTTTTTTTAACAGGGTATTATTTGAATTATTCTTTCTATTATCTATGTTAACTTTAAAAGCTTCTATTTTACTTCCTAAGTTAAGTTTACTCATAAAGTACATAATTAACATTGAATCAATACCTCCAGAAAAAAATAAACAATAAGGTACATCACTTCTTAAATGAACAGACACGCTTTCTTCTATTTTTTTTTCAATAAAATTATTATCTAAGTTAGGTGGCTTTTTCTTTAATAAATTAAGTTTTTGTAATTTACTATTTATAATTTTACCGTTCTGAATGGTTAAAATTTCTCCAGGTCTTAATCTAAAAATATCCTTAAAAATAGTTTTTTTTCCAGTCGTATATTGTAATTCAAAGTATTCAATTAATTTTTCTTCAGAAATTTTTTTTTTTACGATCTTAGTGTTTATTAACGGAGTTATTTCTGAGCTAAATATAATTCCATCTTTAATAAGTGAAAAGTATAATGGCTTTATTCCAAAAATATCTCTACCTAAGACTGTGTAGTCTTTTTTTTTATCATAAATTGCAAAAGCATACATACCCCTCAACTTTTCTAACCCATTAAGCCCCTCTTGATGATATAATGTCATAATAGATTCTGAGTCTGATTCTGTCTTGAAATTATATGTTTTATAAGAAGATCTAATCTCTGGATCATTATAAATTTCTCCATTTGCAACTAGAATTAAATCATTATTGATTATCGGTTGGTTTCCTCCTTTTAAATCAATGATCGACAAACGAGTGTGAATAAACAAGTTTTTGGAATTTTTATAAAAAGAGGAGGAGTCAGGTCCTCTATGTGATAATTGACCAGAAATTTTCTGAAATTTTTCAATTAATTTCTTGTTTGAATTATTTAATAGGATACCAGCGATTCCGCACATTAATCTATAATTTTATAAAAAAAGTTAAGGTATTTTTTTATAATAAGGTCTTCGGAATAATTTTTTTTAAAGTCTTTGTAACCGTTATTAATTATTTTCTTTTTTAAGGTTGGGTTTGAGTCTAATAATTTTATTTGTTTAATAAGATCGAATATATCCTCTTTTCCAAACTTAAGTCCATTAATTTTATTTTTTACCATTATTTTAGGACCACCAATATCAGCAACAATTACTGGAATCTTATGAGCCCATGCCTCAACTATCACATTTCCAAAAGGTTCATGTCTGGAAGGACAGATTAGCACTGATGAAACATTTAAGAACCTAGAAATATCATCTGTCCATTCAAAAAAATTAACTTTTTGTTCAAGTTTGTATTCTGAAATTATTTTATCATATAAAACTTTCTCTTCTCCCGAACCCACTATCCATAATTCAAAATCATTTATGTATGTCATCGCTTTTAATAAAATATCTATTCCCTTATTTTTATGGAATCTTCCAAGACATAAAATTATTTTTTTATCGGTATCTTTTTCTAACTTTTGTCTATTATTATCATCAACAAAATTTGGTATAAATTCAACTTTATCAGACTCCCAACCATGTCCAATAATATAATTTTTTAAATCTAATGTATTAGTTATCAAATAGTCACAGTTTACATAATTTTTAATTTTATAATATCCACCAAGTCTACCAATATTTATAGAATTATATCTTCCACTATGTGGTAAAAGTCTTGATGCCCTATTCATCCAAGTTAAAACAATGTCTGGTTTAAAATTTTCAAATATTAAAGCTATTTGTCTGTGGCAAAAGGGATTAAAAAAATAGAAGAACTTAATTTGGTGAATTTTTTTTATTTTATCCTTAAGTCTTTCAAATCTTTTTTTACTTTTTCTAATTATTATTTCTTGATCAACATTATTGTCTTTCGCCAAAGACAAAGAAATCCTCTCGAAAAATTTTTCTGCCCCACCTTCTTTTGATCCTCCAAGAATATTTAAAATTCTTAATCTATTATTTTTTGCCATCTTTTTGCCACTTCCATCCAATTTTCATGATTATTATTTTTAATAAGGCTTTTATGCATTCTCATCCAAGTCTTGTCATCTTTCAAGAGTTTTATAGTTTTTAATGAAAAATCTTCGTCATTTTCACATACATAACCAGTATGATTATTTTTAATACGTTCTTTTAACGAACCAAAATTACAAACTACAGCTGGCACACCTAATACTTGTGCCTCTGCAACAGCCATACAGAAAGTTTCATCATTTGTTCCTCTATAAAGTAAAACCCTAGATTTTGAAATTTGTTTTTTTAATTCATTTCTACTTATTGGGGGGCTCAAATAAACTGCATTTTTTTTTGCATTTTTAACAAGTGATAAAATTTTATTTACAGAATTTTTATGTTTTAATCCAAACTTTCCATACGTCTCGAATCCTGTAAATAAATTTAATCTAGCTCCAGGGACGTGAAAAAAAATATTTTTTTCCCACTGTTGTAACAACCAATCCAGTCCTCGCATAGGATTTGAGGTAAAAATTGAAATTGGTTTAGGAGCTTTATTTTTTTTTAAAAAAAGTTCATTTTTTACTCCATATGGAATAACAATTTTTTCTAAAGCAGGAGCCCATTTAGGATAAGTTGAATAATGATAATTACTCGAAAAAACAATTTTAAATTTATTAAAAAATAATTTTGATAAGTATCTATACTTTAGAAGATATTTTGCCGGATTATGTATCCAAAATATTCTTTTTTTACATTCTTTTTTAAAATCAAGAAATTTATCACCTCTATTAACTATAAGAACATCAAATTTTTCTTTATATATTCTTGAATCAAGTTTTTTCCAATCAACACCATTTATCTTACCTTCATTTAAGCAATTATTGTAAATGCAAACTTCATAGTTTAATTTTGCTAAAGCCTCAACTAACGATACAAAAGCAACCTCCGCTCCACCAAAAGGTTTTTTTTTTAGTAATACAGAATCAAATTCTATTCCGTTGTCGACAAATAAAAGTTTAGTCATTTCTTTTGTTCAAATTTATATTTCAAGTAAGATATTAAAGGAAATAAGCAAGCAACCAAGGCTATAACTATTCCAATATTTTTTTCTTTATAACCTTTTCTTAAAAAATAAACTTTCCAAAATCTAGAAAAAATTCTTCTTATATTTATCAGTAAATTTTCCTTTCCTGGCTTTTCTTTGAGGTCTTTTGCTCTTGCTGTTGAATAACTATTAAGCTTATTAATTAGATCTGAAATTGACTTACAATAAAAATGGTCAATTGAATTTTTAAGGGTTTCTCCTTGTTTTCCTTTTAGAAAAATTTTTGGATGAACTCTTTGTTTACCCCAAGTCTTAGTATTTTTTTTAAAGAGACCTGCATATGAGGATTTACCTATATATGCCCCCCACCCATTTTTTATAACTTTTTTTCCTAAATAATTATTTACATTAATTAAATGCCAAGAATTTTTGCTTGTTTTTATAACTTCTAAAATTTCTTTTGCCAATTTTGGTGGAACTCTTTCATCTGAATCAATTTCTAGAATCCAATTACAGTTACATTTACTTATACCATAATTTCTTCTATTTCCTTCAATTTCCCATGAGCCAGAAAATATTCTTTTTGTAAACTTTTTTGCTATTTGTTTAGATTTATCAGTACACTTATCTAAAATAATAACTAATTCATCACTAAATGATATGGTCTTAAGACAACTTTCCAATTGCTTTTCTTCATTATGTACTACTATTAAAATTGATAAACTAGTCATAACATATTTTATAAAATTTTATTAATTCTTTAAAAACGTAATTTACTGATAAATCATTCATTAGTGAATTAACTTTTTTGGGATTGAATTCTTTATGACCCATTAATTCATTAGGAGATTTAGGTCCTTTAATAGCCAGAGTTTTTTCCCCCCATGGATGGTATCTATTTGAATCACTAGGTCCAAATAAACCAACTGTTGGAATTTCCGCTAATGCAGAAAGATGCATGAGCCCTGAATCATTTCCAATAAACAGTTTTGACTTTTTCATTATTAAAAAAATCTCCGATAGATCGGTTTTTCCCACTAAATCAAAAATTGGTAAATTTTTTAATTTTAATAGATCATTGATAGAACTTTTTTCATTTTCAGGTCCTACAATTATAAAATAAGAATTTTTAAAATTAGTATTTTTACTTAATTTTTGTAATAGAGAGCAAAAGTTATGAATTGGCCAGGTTTTTCCTATCCAGTTGGCACTTGGAGCAACCATGATTAATTTTTTATTTTTAGCCTCTTTTTGAATTAATTTTAAAAAGCTTTTATTTTCGATATCCTTTTCATTTAAAAATATTTCAGGTGAAAGATCCCTGCATGGAAATAGCCTTGAGATTTCCTTAACTTTATGAAGGTTTGACCTAACACTATAAACTTTTCTTATTTTTGAAAATAAAAAAAAACTTATTAGGGTTCCCCTTAGATCAACAACACAATCCCAATAATTAAAAAATAACAACCTCCAAAGATAAAACCAATGTAAAGAAAATTTCCTTTTTTTTAAAATTATTAGTTTGTCTATATTTTTACATAATTTAAAAAATTCACCAGGGATAGGTCCACAAACAAAAAAAACTTTTGCATCTTCAAATTTATTTTTTAAAAAACCATTTAAGCCTGATGATAAGATACAATCACCTAACCTGTTAGATGAGATTACTAGGACTTTTTTTGTCATTATAAACTTGTTAAAAAATTTAAAATTAATAAATTAAATAACATGTTTGACAATAAAGAATACTACCTTTTTAAAAAAAGAGGAATAATATTAATTGAAGGCAAAGACAGGTTTAAGTTTATTCAAGGAATAATATCAAATGATGTAGAATTGTTAAGAAATAAACCATCAATTTATTCATCCCTCCTTACCCCTCAAGGTAAGTTTCAGCATGATTTTTTTATTTCTAACTTCAACGAAAAATTTTACTTAGAATCCGATATTAGTGAACAAGAAGAAATTATAAATAAACTGATGATGTACAAACTTAGATTTGATACCCAAATCACAATTAATTCTGATTTAAATATTATTCTTACGAAAAAAAAATTGAATATTTTAGACAATAGCTCCTTTAATATAATTAGTTTTTATGACCCAAGGTTTGATAATAGTTTTTTTTCGAGAACGTACGCAAATTCAAATTTTCTTGTCGAAATTAAAAAAAAATTCAGTGCGATTAATGATTATAAATATGAAACCTTGAGACTTAACAACTGTGTTCCTGATTTTTCAATTGATGCAATAAAACTAAAATCACTTTTACTTGAAATGAGGTTCGATGATCTCAACGGTATTTCTTGGACAAAAGGATGTTACATGGGACAAGAAATTACAGCAAGAATGAAGCATAGGCAAATTGTAAAAAAACAAATTTTTGAAGTTTTAATTGATTTTAAAAACAATTTAAAAAATGATATTATTTTAGAGGAAAAAATTGTTGGTCAACTAAAAAGTCACAATAAAAAATGTGGTATTGCTTTGTTAGACACTAAAGCATTTAGTAATCCTAATGCAAAAAATTTTTTTTCAGGTGATTCCAAGCTAACAATTCGAAAGCCATGGTGGGTTAAAGATTAATTTCTTAAAACTTTAGAAATTCTAGCTAATTCTGAGAAAGGGTTTTTTTTATAATTAATTTTTTCAAATCCTTTCTTTAAACCTGACGTCCCAAATTCTCGAATTATAGAATTTTTCATCCATTCAATGTCTTGCGAATATCTATTTTTGTTAAGCCTGTCTTCTTCAATTAACCATTTCCACCTATTTTCAATATCTTTTTCAAGAGAATTAAGACCAATATTCTTATGTGAAGAAGTCAAAATTATTTTAATGTCCCATTCATTTTTATCTTTAAAATAAACACTACTTCCTGATAAATCAGAGAAAGTTTGATTTGAAAGTTTTTCCATATCACACTTTGTAACTAAAACTAGATCTGGGATTTCGAAAATACCTGACTTCATAAATTGAATTGCATCACCACTTCCGGGTTGAACGCATAAAATAACTGTATCCACAATATTTTTAATACTTGTTTCTGATTGACCAACGCCAACGGTTTCAATAATTAAAAAATCAAATTTAGACCTCATTACTACCATTGTTGGATACGTCAACTCTGAAACACCTCCTAAATAATCTTTGGCAGCCATTGATCTCACATAAACTCCACTATCATTCGGGTCTAATTGAAATCTAGTCCTATCACCTAACAATGCACCACCAGATTTTGAAGAAGAGGGATCTATGGCTATTACTCCTACTGTTTTTTTATTTTTCCTTATAATACTTATTAATTTATCTATAAGTGAGGACTTTCCAGCTCCAGGAGGTCCTGTGATTCCTAGAACGTGTGACTTTGGTTTAGAATGAAGGTTATCTAATAATTTTATATTTTCTAAAGAGTCTCCATGGACCTCAATTTTTTCAAGAATATTAGAAAGTTCAATTTTTTTTTTTAAATTAATCATCAATTTGCAAAATAGAAAAATTATAAAAAGAGCTTAAAACATTTTTACACTCAGACAAAAGCAACTTCCTATTAATTCTTAATGTATTCTCTTCAGCATTAACTTTGATGTTATCTAAAAAGTCATTAATTGCATATGATATTTTTTCATAAAAATCTTCATCAATTCTTAAATGGCTAATTTCTTTATTACTTTTGAAATTTTTAATAATTTCATACAACATAATCTCCTCTTTTTTTTTTCAAAAGAGAATGATCAACCTCCTGATAATCATGCTTATTATCAGAGATAGAATTAAGTCTTTTAAATGCCTTCATGAAATTTTTACCTTTTTCAGTACTTAAAAATTTAGTTAAATTCTTTATTTTGGTTAAAATAAAGTAAGGATTGAAGCTTTTTGAATTTAAACAGGACTTTATGACTTCAGCTTTATAACCTTCATCCACAAAAAAAACCTCAATCCTTTTATTCAAAAAGTTTGTAATTAGTTCGATATTATCAATACTCTGAATTTTCTGTTCCAAATTAAATTTTTTAGAGCAACTAAAAATTTGGAAAAGGTCTAAGTCTAATTTATTTTCAGATAAAATTTTAATTATCGAAATTGATATTCTCCTTATTCCAAAGGGATCTCCTGATCCAGAAATTTTTTTTTTGGATGAAAAGAAACAAAAAATACTATCGATCTTCTGAGCTAAAGATAAAATAATAGATAAATCAACTTCTTTTCTTATTATTGAAATCTTGTATTGGTCAGAAAAAGCATCTTGAACATCTTTTGGAAATCCAATTTTTTTTGCATAAAATCCACCTGCTAATCCTTGCAATGAAGGATATTCCTTTACAACCTCTGAGGTTAAATCAATATTAGAGTAAATTAAGTACTGACTAAATTTTTCGATATTATAATCTAATTTTCCAGCAATAATCTCCGATAATTTTTTAATTCTCAATGATCTTTGATAAAGACTACCAAGGTTTTCATAATAAATTATTGAGGAGAGACTTTTAAGTCTTTCGTTAGGTTTAACTTTAAGGTCTTCTTTAATAAAAAATTCAGCGTCTGCAAATCTAGCTTTCAGAACATTTAGGTTGCCTTCAATTAAATTTTTTTTTTTGGATTTTTCTTTATTAGATACAAAAGCAAAAAAATTACTTAAATCTCCATTTTTTTTTTTAAAACAAAAGTTGTCTTGTTTTTCAGTTATTATCTTTTCTAAAATAAATTCAGGTATTTTAAAATATTTCTCATCAAAAATTCCAAAAAAAACATTGGCATGCTCAACAGAATTTGAAATCCTTTCAACTATAGTCTCTTCAAAACCAAATTTTAAATTATTATCTCCACAAAATTCTTCTAAGTTTTTTAAGATTATTTTTTTCCTCTCTTTAGGGTCTAATGTAACATATATTTTTTTTAATTGTTTCTTGTAAGTATTAGGGTCAAGGCATTTAATTTTTTTTTTTTGAATAGTGATAATTTCCATAAGTAAAAAAATTAGAATTAATACCTGCGAACTGAAAAACTAATTTTTTATTTTCAAATATTCCCAAAATACTCTTTATCGGTCTACTCCATTTTTGGTCATTGTATGCCCATCTCATTGATTTTTTCCATTTAATTGTAGAGAGAATTAACGGAATTTCTGAATTAAAAATGTCTCGTAATTTTTTATGTCTTACTTTTTTTAAATAAAAATAATATTCTTTATCTTTTATTTTTTTTTTTGATTAGTTTTTTTACATCACTTATATCATTAGATTTAAGAAAACCTGTTATCGCTCTATCATCAGCTTCTACACTAGGACCTCTAATTTCAATCGTATTATTTTTTTCATTTCTTGATATTTTATTTATTATAATTGAAATCCTTCTTGATGTTGAAAAGGTTTCAATTGAAGAAAAACTTATCTTCTTGTGTGTAAATAGGTCTAAAAAGGATTTATAAAGTTGTTTTTCTCCAAGAATTTGTGCCGAACTTGGTAACTCTTCACCATAAATTTCTAACAATAAGTCACTCATTTTTATCTAAAATTAAATTACAGCATTTTTGAACTAAAGATCTGATTTTTAAAATATATGATTGCCTTTCTGTAACAGATATTAGTCCTCTAGCATCTAGGAGGTTAAAAGTATGACTAGCTTTAATACAAAGCTCATAAGCAGGTAATGGTAAATTATTTTTAATTAAATCCTCACATCCTTTGTCAAAAGCAGAGAATGAATTTAACAAAAAGTTTTTTTGAGCATATGTAAAATTAAAGGCAGACATCTGCTCTTCATTTTTTTTAAATATATCGCCGTAAGTTATGCCAGATTTATCCCATATTATGTCAAAAATATTATCAACTTTTTGAACAAACATTGCTAATCTCTCTAATCCGTAAGTTAGTTCAAGAGAAACCGGCTTACAATCAATTCCTCCAATCTGTTGAAAGTATGTAAATTGGCTTATTTCCATCCCATTGCACTGTATCTCCCAGCCGAGACCAGCAGCACCGAGGGTAGGACTTTCCCAATCATCTTCAATAAACTTTATGTCATTTATGTGGTGATTTATACCAACTTTAGACAAACTTTCTAAGTAAATTTCTTGCGAATCTATTGGGTTCGGTTTGATAATTACCTGAAGCTGATAGTAATGTTGTAATCTGTTGGGATTTTTACCATATCTACCATCTGAAGGTCGTCTACAAGGCTGAACAAAAACAGATTTCCATTTTTTATTTCCCAGGCTTTTTAGTGCAGTATGAGGATGAAAGGTTGCTGCCCCCATCTCCATATCATAGGGCTGTGTCAGTAAACAACCTTTGCTTACCCAAAATTTTTGAAGGTTAAAAATTATTTCTTGGAACGATAACATTTTATATTAATAATTTCTTTCTACTATAATATTAAAATAACACTATATTAAACAATAATAACTTTTAAATTGAATGTGAAATTTGTACTAGACCTAAAAGTAAATGGGAATTATTAAACTAAAAAATTTTAAAGAAAATAATTCTTTTGAAGTTTTTAATGATTGGCTTCAAAAAGATTTAAATCAAGTTAACAAAATTATTCTTGAGACATTAGAAACAGACTCGACTCTAATCACCGAACTATCAAGCTACATAATTGGAGCTGGCGGAAAAAGAATAAGACCCTTGTTAACACTAGCAACTGCAAAATTATGTCAATACTCTGGAAATAGGCATTTGAATCTGGCATCTGTGATTGAATTTATTCATACTGCCACACTTTTGCATGATGATGTAGTGGATGGAAGTAAAAAAAGACGCGGAAAGAAAACTGCTAATTTCGTTTGGGGAAATAAATCAAGTATTTTAGTAGGAGACTTTTTACTAAGTAAAGCTTTTAAGATTTTGATAAATGACGGCTCACTAAAATGTATCGATATAATCTCAAATGTTTCTGAAAAAATTTCTTTTGGAGAAGTTAAGCAATTGATGTCAGTAGGAAAATTAAACATTAGTGAGTCCGACTATTTGGAAATTATTGGTTATAAAACCGCAGAACTTTTTTCTGCAGCTTGTCAATTAAGTTCAGAAATAAGCGAAATTAATGAAATCAAAAAAAAATCTTTAAAAGACTTTGGTTATTTTCTAGGTATATCTTATCAAATTATTGATGATACTTTAGATTATTTTTCTGAAGAAAAAATTTCTGGAAAAGAAATCGGTAATGACCTCAAAGAAAATAAAATGACTCTTCCTTTAATCTTATGTTTTAAAAGAGGAAACAAAAAAGAAAAAAATCTCATTCAACATATGATTGAAAATAAAAAATTGAATGACTCAGACTTCAAATGGGTTACTGAAAAAATGAAAAAATACGACGTTTTGAATGATTGTCTTCAAAAAGCCAAACATTTTTCAGTTATGTCCAAAGATTCCCTTGGACCATTCCCAGATAATGAAGAAAAGCAAAGACTTATAAATTTAGTGAACTTTCTAATTAATAGAAAAAACTAATTATGGAATACTTTTTGCAAAGCTCTGAAATGCAAAAACTAAAAATAAGAGTAAAAGATCGTTATATTGCAATTAAAATGATGGAATTTATTGCCAATAACTACCTTATTTTATCATTATTTTTAATTTTTCTTTTAATTTTCATTTAATATTTTTTTATTTTCATTAATTTATTCATTATGGATGAATTAAATAAGTTTTCAAAAAGATTTAAAAGATATGCTGATTTAGGTACCTCTGCTGGATCTCTTGCTATTAACTTTCTTGGATCTAAAATTTTTAATTCTAGAGATGGAAAAAATGCAGAAGATTTGTCAAGAATTTTAGGAAATCTAAAGGGGCCTATAATGAAAATTGCCCAACTATTATCAACAGTTCCAGATCTTCTTCCAGAGGAATATACAAAGGAACTTACAAAGCTTCAATCAAGTGCTCCTCCTATGGGATGGAACTTTGTAAAAAGAAGAATGAAAAATGAATTAGGGGATAAATGGCTAGATTTCTTTGACTCATTTGAAAAGGAACCTTTTGCTGCAGCATCACTTGGTCAAGTTCACAAAGCCTCATTTAAAGGTAATGAAGTTGTTTGTAAATTACAGTACCCTGATATGTTGTCTATAGTTGAGGCTGATATTGGACAATTAAAACTACTATTTTCAATTTATAAAAAAATAGATCCAACTATAGACACATCCGAAATACAAAAGGAAATTTCGTCAAGAGTTCGAGAAGAACTTGATTATTCTTTAGAACAAAAACATATGGAACTTTTTAGCTTCATTTTTGAAAAAAATAAAAAAATTCACATCCCTTATGTTTTTAATGAAATTTCAACTAAAAGACTTCTAAGTATGAATTATCTTGAAGGAAAAAAATTACTTGAGTTTAAAAAAGAATCAAAAAATAGCAGAAAAGAGCTTGCCAAAAACATGTTTAATGCTTGGTATTATCCTTTTTATAATTATGGAGTTATTCATGGTGATCCTCACTTGGGAAATTATTCTGCTAATAAGAAATTTGAGATAAATTTACTTGACTTTGGATGTATAAGAATTTTTAAGCCATCTTTTGTTGAAGGAGTCATAAATTTATATCATGCAATAATGTATAATGATGAGGATTTAGCAGTTAACGCCTATAAAAGCTGGGGCTTTGAGAATATAAGTAAAGAATTAATTGAAATATTAAATATTTGGGCAAAGTTTTTGTATTCTCCACTTTTAGAAGATAAAGTCAGAAAAATGCAAGAAACTAATTCGACAGCTTATGGAGCGGAAGCAGCTAATAAAGTGCATAGAGAGTTAAAAAAAATTGGTGGAGTTAAACCACCAAGAGAATTTGTTTTTATGGATAGAGCTGCCATAGGTCTGGGTTCAGTTTTCCTTCATCTTAATGCTGAACTAAATTGGTATAAAATATTTAATGAACTTATTGATAATTTCACAGTCAAACAAATGAAGGAACGTCAAAAATTAGCTTTAAAAACAGCTAAATTGGAAGAAAACTACTAACTTTTTGTTGAAAATTTTCAGCCGTTGACAGTAGTTTATCTAATTCAGCCATGGTTTTTGACAGATCTTCTGTATTATCAGATAGCCAAGTTTTAAAGGTAATAGAATAAATTAAAAATAAAAAGTTTTTTTTCAAAACGTCGAAAGCATAATTATTATAGGAATTTGACAATTCAAGAAAAAAATCCATAGTGTTCATTACGTTTTTAGTAATTATTGAAATCAATAGTGGCTTATTTTTAGAAGCATCTAAAACTTTTGCGAGTGAGCCTTTAAATTCTTCCATTTCATCAAATCTCATCATTATTAATTCAAAGAGAATATCTTTTTTTGAAGAATCTTTAAAATCTTCGATTCTTAATTTTGACTCAACGTTATTGTCTATCATTATTGAAAACTTATCTACAATAGAATATTTACATTTAAAATAAATTTTTAGTTCATTCAGGGGGATATTTTCTAAAGTTGAAAGTTTTTCAATAGAAAATTCATCCCATCCAATATCATTGATTAGATTAAACCCTTTCTTGATATAATTTTTTTCTATTTCTGTTGAATTATTCATTGATTTTCAAGTTGTTTTTAAAATATATATATATATTCTCAAAGTTGTAAATAATAAAATTGAGTATTAAAAATATGGAAAAAAAAACTCTTCTTATCTCATTATTTGGACTGTCTCTTTTATTCTCTGGCGCTTTAGCAGGCGATGCAAAAAATGGAAAGAAAGTTTTTAAAAAATGTGCAGCTTGTCATAATGTAGCAAGCGAGGCAAAACACAAAACAGGTCCAAAATTATGGAATATTGTTGGAACTAAAGCTGGTGTACAGGATGGTTACAGATATTCTGATTGGTTAAAATCTTCTGAGATTGAATGGAATGATAAAACGTTAGCAGCTTGGATTGGTACAAATAAAGAAAAAGTAGCATATTTCGGTAAAGATGTTAGGAAGAGCAGGATGATATTTGCTGGTCTCAGAAAAAAAGAACAAATTGTAGATTTAATTGCTTATCTAAAGACTTTAAGATAATTTTTAATTGATGAAAATTGAGGAAATAGAAAGTTTTATAGGAAAAGTCCCTGATTTTCCTAAACCAGGTATTCTTTTTTACGATATTTCTACCCTCATTGTTAATAAAGAAGCCTTCGCCGCGTCTTTAGACCATTTTGAAAAACTATTTACTGAATTTAAGTTTGATACCATAGCAGCAATTGATGCTAGAGGGTTTATTTTTGGATCAGCTCTAGCTTACAAACTTAACCTTGGAATAATGATGATTAGAAAAAAAAAATAAACTACCAGGCAATAAAATATCTTTTGATTATGATTTAGAATATGGAAAAGATACTCTTGAACTAAATGTTAACATTAAAAATAAACAATTCTTATTAATAGACGATCTCTTAGCAACAGGTGGAACAGCAAGTGCAGCAATAAAGTTAATTGAAAAAGCAGGTGGAAAAGTTTCTTGTTTTGGGTCATTAATAGAACTATCTTTTTTAAATGGACGAAATAAACTTTCTGTTCCTATACAAACTCTTATTAAGTATTAATTATGACAAAAGCACATAAACTTTTTCTAAAGTGGTTACTACAGTTTAATCTTATTTTTTTTTTCATCTTCTTTGCATTTGATCAAGGTTTAATTTTTAAGATTCTTTCCTCAGATAAAAGCTATATTACAAGCTTAATACTATTAATTTTCATTCTTGTTAGTGGGCACTGCGCTTTCTATACCTTTAAAGTTTCCCAAGAACTTAATAAAGCGCATGTTATAAAAAAAAGCCTGTTAAATGAAAATGTTAAATTAAAAATTATTGATCAAAGCCTAATTCTCACTTCAAAAGGAGAAATCTCCGGAGGTATTGTTTGTGATTATTTCAAAGATTTAATTGGACTTAAAAAAAGTGGAGCATCTTCGCATGTTCAAATTCTTGATACATATGTAAAAAAAGCTAATGGATTTTTTGAGTTTGGTTGGTTTTGTTCGGACATTATGCTCAAACTAGGTTTGATAGGAACAGTAATTGGTTTCATTATAATGCTTAGTTCTTTAGCTGACATCACAACTTTTGATGTAACCCTCCTTCAAGGCGTTCTCACAACAATGGGAAGCGGAATGGGTGTAGCACTTTATACTACACTTTCAGCACTCGTCACTGGAGTTTTAATTGCAATTCAATATTATAATTTAGAATCTGGCTGTGAGGAACTTTTTTCAGTTCTCAATCAAATTTCAGAAGTAAGTATCGACAGTAGTATGTAATATGTCTTATTCTGGAAGAAGATTAAGGGCTGACCCTTTCACGGATTTATTGTTTAATGTATTGTTATCTTTTACACTATTGATGTTTCTTGCCATAATTTTCATGAACCCTATTCCTAAAACTGGTGTTATTAACCCAAAAGCAGAATACATCATAACAGTAAGCTGGGCTGATAATAACCCAGATGATATCGATACTTATGTTCAAAACCCAACAGGCGGGCTGGTTTGGTTCAGAAGTAAAGAATCTGAGTTTGTTCACTTAGATAGAGATGACAGAGGTTTACTAAACGATACAATTACGGTAAATGGCGAAGAAATCCAAAACCCGCTTAATCAGGAGGTAGTAACATTACGTGCTGTTGTTCCAGGAGAGTATATCGTGAATATACATTACTATGCTACAAAGACAAATCAACCTATCGATGTTAATGTAAAAGTTGAAAAGGTTAACCCTCAACTGGAGGTAATTTATTATGGAACAATTAATTTAGAAAAAAAAGGTGTAGAAAAAACTGCAACAAGATTTAATATAACACAGGATGGAATAGTTAATGTGACAGGTAACCTATTCAAGAAACTTGTACCGGAGAATTGAGTCAAATGAGCACAGAAGTCTTTTTTATTATTATATGTTATGTTTTTATTGGTTTTTTACTTATCTTATTTAACCTTAGAACAACTTATCATTGGATTATTAAATCATCACTAATAATTTTAACTTTAATCTTTTACATATTTACATATAAATCATTTACAAATTTAGTAGGTTGGCCCACTAGCGCATCTCTTCCTGAGAGGTTTAGACTTATATCAGCACAGATATACGAGCCGAGCGCATTACTTAATACAGAAGGTGCAATTTATCTTTGGGTGACTAATATGGATGATCTAGCTGGGCTTGGGGTACCGAGGTCATTTAAAATAAATTACAATAAAGAATTACATGAAAAAGTTTCAAAATCATTAGTCAATTTGAAAAATGGTGTGCCTCAAATGGGAGAAAATTTAGATGACGAAAAAAAAGGTATAATTTCAAGTCTTCTGAAAAAAGAAAAAATTACTGCTGTCAGCACAGCATTAAACTTTTTTGATATGCCTAACCAATTACTACCTGAAAAATAATGCGTTTTTTAGTAATAATTTTTTTCATAATTTCTTGTTCTGAAAATTCTTCACAATACTTTCCCTTAGATAAAGTTAAAACATGGTCTTATAGTGTAGAAATAATCCCTGAGGTTGAAAATAAGGCCTTATACAAAAAAACTCACCTATCAATGGGCGAAATAAAACTATCATTAAACGAAGAAAACAAAAAACTTTTTCCTATTTTAAGAGAAGACGGAACAACACTTTATTATGAATTTCTAGAAGATGGTATTTATAGAGTTGGAAAAAAGTTTCTTAAAGAAAAAAAAATAACCACAGAGAACAAAAGAATGGTTCTACCTATTCCATTAACCCTTGAAAAAACATGGAATGTTGATAGCGAAACTTATTTAATTTTAAGAAAGTACCCATATTATGACTATAGAGCCACAACCAATTTTAAGCTTAACTATAAAGTTGCTTCAATGAAAGAAACAGTCAACACACCCTCTGGTACATTTAAAGATTGTATATTAATTATTGGTAATGGAGAAACAAACTTCATTGGAAACAATGAAATAGGGTCTATTGGTATAAAAATTTACTCAAAAGAATGGTATTCAAAAGCAATTGGTTTAATTAAAATGGAAAGAATTGAAGAAACTGATACAGATTTATTTGGAACAACAAAAATGGTTCAACTTCTTGAAAGTTACCAAAAGTTTTAAATGAACTTTTTAAATGTATTAATAACTTCAGTAGTTGTTTTTTTTTTGCTACACATCGGTAAATTCATTTTTATACCTCTTTTTTTTTCATTATTTTTTTACGTTATTTTAAATTCCATATCAAATGATTTAATTTATGTGTCAAATAAAATAAACATAAAAATTAATGAATCATTAGCTCATTTTATGTTGTTTTCAATTTTAATTTTTTTTGTTTATTTTTTATTTAAAATTTTAAAAGTCAATGTTACCAACGTTATCGAAAATATAGATCTATACCAAGATAACTTAAATCAACTTTTATTTTATTTTTCAAAAACCCCATTAGAAAATCTTTTCAATGAATTAATAATTTTGAAAAACTTTAATTTAATGAATATTTTCACTTATTTGTTAAATATCATAACGAACTTTGCCGGAAATTTTTCAATGATTTTTTTTTTACTAATTTTTTTAGTGATTGAAAAAAAATTTTTAAAGCTCAAGGTCACTAAAATAATTAAAAAAAAAAATAAACTTAAAGTTTTCTCAAATATTAACAATGACATATATAATTATTTTAGAATAAAATCTTTTACTAGCTTTCTAACTGGTATTTTTACTTTTGTTATTTTAATTCTTTTTAATAGTGACTTAGCTATTGCTTTTGGTATTCTTTCTTTTTTCCTTAATTTTATTCCATATATAGGATCCCTAACATCCATAATGTTACCAGTAATATTCTCCATAGTAGAAAATTTCAATTTCATTTACTCAATAATAATCTTAGTACTACTTTTTCTGGTACATATATTAATCGGAAATTTTCTTGAAAATAAATTAATGGGTAAAGCACTTAATATAAGTCCAATGGTTCTTTTAATTTTCTTATCAATCATGGGAAAACTTTGGGGAATCTCTGGTATGTTTTTGAGTGTTCCGATAATAGTTGTTTTAATTATCATTCTTAACAACTTCGAACAGACTAAGAATATTGCTATACTTTTATCTGAAAAAGGAAATCTTAAATAAAAGTTTTAAAAATTCGTTTTTAATCTTCTATCCATTGATAGAATCAAACCAAAACCAATGAAATAAGTAATCATTGAAGATCCACCATACGAAACCAGAGGAAGAGGAAGTCCAACAACTGGAAGAAGTCCTATAACCATTGACATATTTATCATTGCTGCAAAAAAGAAATTGGAAATCAAACCATATGCAAGGACTCTATTGAAAAAGTCACGATTAAATTTATTAGCTATATTATAGGTTATTGAAGTAATAATGATAATTAACCCAACCACTGACAGTGTTCCCAAAAATCCAAATTCTTCTCCTAACATCGAAAAAATAAAATCCGTATGCTTTTCAGGTAAAAAGTCAAGATGAGATTGTGTTCCTTTCATCCAACCTTTCCCAAAGACTCCACCAGATCCTATTGCAATTTGAGATTGTATAATATGATAACCTGAGCCAAGAGGATCATTTTCAGGATTAAAAAGTGTTAGAATTCTTTGTTTTTGATAATTCTTTAAAAGAGACCACAAATAGGGCGCTATCATTAACATTACAAATCCTATTGAAGCAAAAAATTTCCAACTTAAGCCAGCAATAAAAAAAATCAAAAAACAAATAAAAAGTATAATAGCTGCTGTACCCAAATCGGGTTGTCTTAAAATTAGTCCTACAGGTAAAAGTACAATAATAATCGGTAGGACAAGAAAAAAATAATCACTAGGATCTTTAATTTTTTTTTCGTCGAAAAATTTTGCTAACGATAAAATAATACAAATTTTCATAAACTCAGACGGTTGAAAATAAAAGCCTGATAATTCAATCCACCTTCTTGAGCCCTTACCTATATGACCATAAAAAGATGCCCAAATCAGTAAAAGTAAAAAAATTAAATAAAAATAGAAAGCATTCTTTTTCCAAAAATCTATATCTATGAGTGAAATTATAATCATAATTGTTAAACCAAAAAAAACTTTAACAATGTGATTAAAAAAAATATTTATTTCCATTGCTGATGTAGCGCTGTAAATCATCACAATTCCAACAAATGATAAAAAGCTGACTAAAAAAAAATAAAGCCAATTTAAATTTTTTAATTTTAAGAAAATTTCATTCATTAGGTTTTCAAAAAATTTTTTAGAGAAAATTTCATTACTTTTTTGGCTATCGGTGCAGCTACTTTTGATCCACTCCCCATATGTTCTGCAACAACGGTTATTGCAAATTTTGGATTATTGTAAGGGGCAAAACCCGTAAAAATTGAATGATCTCTGAGTTTATAAACAATTTCCTCATTTTTTAAAACACCCAACTCTCTTTCTTCTTTTGAAATTTTTCTCACCTGTGAGGTTCCGGTTTTACCAACCAATTTATATTTTCCAGATATCCTCGAAGAATATGCTGTACCTTCATATTCATTAACTACTGAATACATGGCATTTCTTACAAAGGCTAAATTCTTCTCAGAAACCTGAGTATTTTCAAAAATATGATCTGTGCTATATAAAATTTTGGGCTTAATTTTTTTTCCACTTGCTAAAATCGCCGTCATATTAGTTATTTGTAACGGTGTAGCCAACATAAATCCTTGACCAATTACTGTGATTAAAGTTTCACCTTTTTGCCATCTTTCGCCTTTATTTTTTTTCTTCCACTTTCTGTTGGGCATTATTCCAATTAGCTCATTTGGAATATCAACTTTCGTTGAAACACCTAAGGAGAAATTTTTAGAAAATTCAGACAAAGAGTCAACTTTAATCAACTTGGCAAGATTATAAAAATAGCAATCACAAGATTTTTTAATTGCCCCCTTTAAGTCAATTAAGCCATGCCCACCTTCTTTCCAACAATGAAACTTTCTATTACCAAATTCCGTAAAACCTGAGCAAAAATATTTTGTATTGGGATTAAAATTTAAATGTTCCAATACATACAAAGCTGTGATCAATTTAAATGTCGATCCAGGCGCATATAGGCCAGCAATACACCTATTTAGAAGTGGTTTTGATTCATCATTAACAAGTAATTTCCATTTTTTAGCAGTAACTCCATTACTGAATTCATTATTATTAAATGAAGGGGTTGAAAGAAGACAATTAACTCCTCCATTTTCACAATCAATCATAACAACAGCCCCATTAATATCTTTCAACAAGGAATAAGCATATTCTTGAATTGTAGCAATAAGATGAGTTTTTAAATTTTCTCCAGGAATAGCAATTTTTTTATTTAATTCTTTTTTAATTCTTCCCTTTGAGTTTGTCTCAAGTTTGATCCATCCATCTTTACCTAATAACTTTTTATCAAATAATTTCTCAATTCCTGAAATACCAAACTTTAGATTATTAAGTTTTTTATTCTTTAAATCTTTTCTATAACCAACATATCCTATCACATGCGAAAAAATAAAATTATTTTTATAAGATCTTGCCCTTTCTTGGTTAATAATTAAAAAAGGGAAATTATTAGAAATTAATTCAAACCTCTCAAGTTGACTCCAATCTAAGTTCTTTTTCATAATTATAAAATCGGACAAATCTTTATTTTTAATATTTTCTTTTAAATCTACTAAGTCTTGTTCAGAAAATTTAATTACATTATTAAGGCTAGATATATAATTGTTAATAAGATCTGCTTTTTCTCTAAAAATATTAAGCTGAAAATCTGCTCTATTTAAAGCAATAGGTTTATTATAAAGATCGTAAATTATACCTCTCTCAGGATAGAGAATTTTTACTTTTATTCTGTTTAAATCAGATAATTTTCCATACTTTAATTTATCAAGAATTTGAAGGTGATATAATTTCCCAAAAACAATTAAAGTGAACAAAGTTTTTAAGCTACCCAAAACAAAAGACCTTTTACGCAGTAATTGAGAATTATCTTTCCTATCGATCATTTAATCTTCCAAACATTACGCTCAATTTTTGTACTAAAGAATAAAAAAGTGGGAACAAAATTATAGATAAAATAACACTAATGAAGTTTTTATAGATCACATAAGAAAAATCCTCTAATAAAAAATTAATCAAAAATAGACTCATAAAATAAAAGATTAGAATAATTGAAAACTTTATCCAAATATTATTTAAATAATTTGCAGCTATAAATCCGACATTATTATTACTCAAGTGATACATTACCAAAAAAAAGAAAGGGGTAATTCCAACAATCCCATCCTTGAGAAAGTCATAGAATAACCCAAAAAAAAGAAGCCATAGAGGCCTAAACCTGTCACTATCATGCTGAATCCAAGAATAAATAATTGTGAATGTCATCAGAGGTTTTACTAATTCATTATCAAAAAAATAAATCGGCGCTGCTTCTAAATATATAAAAAATATGACAAAAACAAATGGAAATAACTTAATTAAAATTCTACTAATCATTACTTTATTTCATTACTCCATAATATTCTTAAAATCAAAAATCAAAACATTAACATAAATAGAGTCAGAAACTTTAGCAAACGGCTCTATATAAACATCGTCTAGTGTTTTGATAACTTTCCCAACTGATATTCCTTTTTGGAAATAACCCGCTGCACTTGTTGTTAAAAGTAATTCTCCATGTTCTAATTCAAATGGTTTTTCCATATGTTTTAAAAAAAGTTTTTTTTCTCCCCCTTTAACAAAAAATGATTTTTTCGTATTTTTAGATATAACTGGAATAACAGAGTCTTCATCCAAGATAGAGAGGATCTTAGAGGAGTATTTTCCTAGCTCAGAAACTCTACCAATCATACCATATTCATTAAAAACTATATCGTTAATTTTCAAACCATCTATTTCTCCTACATCTATAAAAAATGTCAAATCATTACTTCTGTAAGGGTTAATTAAGATTCTAGATGTAATCTTTCTGGCATAATCTTTATTATCAACATCAAGTAGTTTTTTAAGTCTAAAATTTTCAATTTCATAAGAGTCACTTAGCATTAATTTTTCTCTCAAATCTTTGTTTTCAAGAGCAAGTTCCTTGTTAGATTGTTTCAAGTTAGTTAAATCATTTAAGTAATGAAAAGAATTATTAATATATTCAAAAGGTAACGTAATTATTTTCAAACCAGGCTCACTAAATGAAATTACGTAGTATTTTACGCCTATGAAAAAATTATTTTTTTGATTGGATGAAAAAAAAAAAAAAATACAAACCAACAGACAAAAAAACATCTCTAGACCATAAGAATTAATAAGGTTTGATTTAAAACTTCTTGATGAAAAAGTGGCTCTACGGGCCATTTTAATAGCTACTAGTCAGAACAGATTTTAGTGATTGAAGGTTTTCAGCACATTTACCAGTTCCTTGTACAACGCAACTTAGTGGATCGTCGGCGATTGTGACTGGCAAACCTGTAGAATCTCTAATAACTTGATCTAAGTCACCTAAAAGAGACCCACCACCAGTTAAAACTATCCCTTTATCAACAATATCTGCAGCTAACTCTGGATCAGAATTTTCTAGAGTATTTTTTACTGCCTCGATAATTGCCAAAACAGGCTCTTGAAGTGCCTCTGCGATTTGCCTTTGATTGATCACAACTTCCTTTGGCACTCCTTTAAGTAGGTCTCTTCCTTTAATATGAAGAACTTTTCCATCACCCGATGAGGGCGGTGCTGCTACGCCAATTGCTTTTTTTATTCTCTCTGCGCTACTTTCACCTACCAATAAATTATGAGACCTTCTTATATAATTTATTATAGCCGTATCCATAGCATCTCCCCCGACTCTTACAGAATGCGCATGGACTATACCTCCTAATGCCAACAATGCCACTTCAGTTGTACCTCCACCTATGTCAACAACCATTGACCCTGAAGGCTCAGTCACTGGAAGACCAGCACCAAGTGCAGCTGCCATCGGCTCATCAACAAGGTAGACCTTTCTAGCTCCAGCAGCGGCAGCAGAACCTTCAATTGCTCTTCTTTCAACAGAGGTAGCGCCTGATGGAACGCAAACCACTATAACAGGACTAAAAAAACTACTGTTATTGTGAGCTTTTTTTATAAAATGTTTAATCATCTCTTCAGCGACATCAAAGTCTGCAATAACACCGTCTCTCATTGGTCTGATCGCAATTATATTACCTGGTGTTCTCCCTAACATTGTTTTTGCCTCTTGTCCGACAGCTAAAACTTTAGGTTTGGAGTCTTTTTTATCATTTGATAGTGCAACAACTGATGGTTCATTAAGAACTATTCCTTTTCCCTTAACATAAATTAGGGTATTAGCTGTACCAAGGTCTATGGCTATATCTTGTGAAAAAAAAGAAAAAAAGTTTCTCATAAACTATTACAAACTATTACATTTATTAAAAAAATCAATTTAATTATATAACATGTTTATCAATGGTACCATTTGAAGAATTTAAAATCTTTTTTGAATCTTTAACCTTATTTTTTTTGTTAATCAATTTGTTTAGACCGTCAATATAGGCTTTACCCGAAGCCACAATAGTATCTATATCATTACCAACTCCTAAAACACTTATACCATCTTCTTCCAACCTAACGCTTACTTCAGCTTGCGCATCAGTACCCTTGGTAATTGCATTAACTTGGTATACAACTAAATGAGCTTTAGTTGTAATAATATTTTTAATGGCTTTGAACACTGCATCTATTGGTCCAGTGCCATTTGACTCTGTGGTAAGTGTCTTATTTAAATATTTTAGTTTTACATGTGCTGATGACTTTTGATGCGAACCACATTTAATAGATATGTCTAAAAGATCTATGTATTTGACTTTTGATATAGATTGCTCTTCATCAGCTAAGGCAAGTAAATCTTCCTCAAAAACCTGCTTTTTTTTATCTGCAAGTTCTTTAAATTTTTTAAATAATAAGTTTATTTTATTTTCATTAAATTGATAACCGAGCTCGTTTAATTTAACTTTAAAGGCATGTCTTCCAGAATGCTTACCTAAGACAAGTTCAGATGAAGACAAACCTATAGATTCAGGAGTCATTATTTCATAAGTATTAGTGTGTTTAAGCATACCATCTTGATGTATCCCTGATTCATGTGCAAAAGCATTTTTTCCAACAATTGCTTTATTAGGTTGAACAGAAAACCCAGTAATAGTCGAAACCAAATGAGAAATATTAGTTATCTTTTTTGTATCAACTTCACAATAATAAGGTAGGCTATCTTTTCGGGTTTTTAGACACATGACAATCTCTTCTAGTGCAGCATTACCTGCTCTTTCTCCAATACCATTTATAGTACACTCTACTTGTCTTGCTCCTCCAATAATAGCATTCAAGGAATTTGAAACTGCAAGACCTAAATCATTATGACAGTGAACAGAAATTATCGCTTTGTCAATATTAGCTACATTCTTCTTAATTTTTTTAATTAATTCTCCAAATTCACTTGGAATTGCATAACCAACGGTATCAGGAATATTTATTGTCGTAGCACCTGATGAAATAGCAACCTCAATTGATTTATATAAAAAGTCAAGTTCAGTTCTTGAGGCGTCCTCAGGTGACCATTCTATATCACTAGTATATTTAGCTGCTCTTTTAATACTTTTTTTAATTGCATCTATCACTTCGTTTCTATCCATTTTAAGTTTGTATTTCATATGCAAATCGCTGGTAGATATAAATGTATGTATTCGATTTTTTTTTGCTTGCTTTAAGGCTTTACCAGCTGAATCAATATCCTTATTATTTGCTCTAGCTAAGCCACAAACAACAGAATATTTGCATATTTTGGAAATCTTACTTACTGCCTCAAAGTCACCTTCAGAGGCATAAGGAAAACCAGCTTCGATAACATCAACTTTCATTGCATCCAAATTTCTTGCAATTAATAGTTTATCTTCTACAGACATTGATGCTCCTGCAGATTGCTCTCCATCTCTTAGGGTGGTATCAAAAACTATTATTTTTTCCATAGAGTAATGATATTAGTTTTTATTCTTGTTTACTAGTTTATTTGAAGTGATCCAAGGCATCATCGATCTCAGTTTTTGACCCACAATTTCAATTTTTTTCTCACTTTGAATTCTTTTTTCAGCCTTAAAGTTCAATTGACCGGACTTACACTCAAGAATCCAATCTCTTACAAATTTTCCAGTTTGTATCTCATCTAAAATTTTTTTCATTTCTTTTTTTACTTCAGTATTAATTACACGAGGACCCCTTGTTAGATCACCATATTCAGCCGTATTTGAGATCGAATATCTCATATTAGCTATCCCGCCCTCGTATATTAAATCAACAATTAATTTAACTTCATGTAGACACTCAAAATATGCCATTTCCGGTGAATAACCAGCTTCAACTAATGTTTCAAAACCTGATTGTATTAATGCCGTTAAACCACCACATAAAACGGCCTGCTCTCCAAATAAATCTGTTTCACACTCCTCTTTAAAAGTTGTCTGAATTATACCTGACCTACCTCCCCCAATTGCTGATGCATAAGAAAGACCAAGTTCAAGTGCATTACCAGATGCATCCTGATGAATTGCTAGCAAACAAGGTACTCCTGCACCGGTTAAATATTGTCCCCTGACTGTATGACCTGGTCCTTTGGGAGCAATCATAAACACATCCAAATCATCCCTAGGAACAATTAATTTAAAGTGGATTGATAAACCGTGAGCAAATAATAAAGAAGAATTTTTTTTTAAGTTTTTAAATAAAAAATCATTGTAAAGGTCCGCTTGCAACTCGTCGGGTACTAGTATCATGCAAACATCTGCTTTTTTTACAGCTTCCTTGACCTCTTCAACTACAAAACCGTCTTCCTCTGCTTTTTTTATTGAACTCGAACCTCTTCTAAGAGCAATCTTGATATTTTTAACACCACTATCCTTTAAATTTAAAGCATGGGCATGACCCTGACTTCCATAACCAATTATACAAATTTCTTTTTGTTTAATTAAATTTAGATCAGCATCGCTATCGTAATAAACCTTCATACTATTACCTTTCTATTTTTTTATATAATCAGTACCGGTTGCCATTGAGACAAGGCCAGACCTAGTTTGCTCAATTATTTTATGTGGCTTGAGAATACTCTTTATTTTTATTACTTCATCTGGTGAGCCAGTAAACTGAACAATCAACTCTAAATCATTCTCTTCTAAAATTTTAGCACCTAATCTTTCAAGTTTTTTTTTTAAATCAAATGTTTTTTTACTTTTTACATCCAATTTTATTAAAATCAACTCTTTTCCAATAAAGCTTTTAAGTTCCGTAATGTCTAATAAATTGTGGACAGGAATTAATTTTGCAAGCTGGGCTTTGATTTGATCTATAATTATTTTTGTTCCAGAAGTAACTACTGTTATTCTTGATAGAAATTTATGAGAATCAACTTCAGAAACTGACAAACTTTCTATGTTATAACCTCTTCCTGAAAAAAGACCCACAACTCTAGCTAACACACCAGGTTCGTTGTCAACCATAATTGACAATATATGCTTTAGGTCTTTTTTATTCATTTAAACCAAAACCATTCCATCTTCGGATATCTCACCATCAACTTTGTCATCGGGTCCTAATAGCATCTGATTATGAGTTGAACCAGACGGAATCATTGGAAAGCAATTTTCACTTGGGTCAACAATTATATCACAAATTACTGATCCTTTAATTTTAATCATTTCTTTAATCAAATCGTCAATTTCGCTAGGTTTTTCAGTTCGTAACCCGGTAGCACCAAATGACTCAGCTAGTTTTACAAAATCAGGTAAAGAGTCCATATAAGATTCAGATAATCTGTTTCCATGCAAGAGTTCCTGCCATTGTCTTACCATTCCCATGTAGTGATTATTTATAATAAAAACCTTAACAGGTAATCTGAATTGTTTAATTGTTGACATTTCTTGAATATTCATAAGGATTGATGCCTCTCCAGCAACATCAATTACCAAAGAGTTAGGATGTGCTATTTGTACTCCCATTGCTGCAGGAAGACCATAACCCATAGTTCCCAAACCACCCGATGTCATCCAATGCTTTGGTTTATTAAATGTTAGAAATTGTGCTGCCCACATTTGATGTTGCCCCACCTCTGTTGTAATATATGGATTATATTTTTTTGTAAGAAAATCCAACCTTTTAAGTGCGTGTTGTGGTTTAATTATTTTATCAGAGTTTTTAAATTTCAAAGAATCTTTAGATCTCCATTTATTTATTTGGGACCACCAATCTTTAATTTTATTTTTTTTAAAAATTATTTTTTTTTCTTCGATTTTTTTATTTATAATTTGAAGAATTTTTGATAAATCTCCTTGAACAGTTAAATCAACATTAACACTCTTATTAAAAGAAGATGCATCAATATCAAAATGAACTTTTTTTGATTTGGGTGAAAAACCTGATACTTTTCCTGTAATCCTATCGTCAAATCTTGCTCCAACACAAATCATTAGATCACAATTGTACATACTCATATTAGCTTCATAGGTTCCATGCATACCCAACATACCAACACACTGGTTGTCAGATGTAGGATAAGCTCCAAGACCCATTAACGTTTGAGTACAGGGAAAACCTGTTGATTTTATTAATTTAAAGAGATTTCTTGAAGCTATGTCACCTGAATTTATAACTCCCCCTCCAACATAAAAAATCGGTTTTTCTGACTTTTTCAATAATTCTATAAACTGATCAATCTGATTTATATTAGGCTTTAAATTTGGTTTATAATAAGAAATTATATTTGTATGCTTTTTCCCTTTATAAATTGCTTTAAATGTTTGTATGTCTTTTGGAATATCAACTAGAACAGGACCTGGTCTCCCATTTTTTGCTATAAAAAAAGCCGAGTGTATCACATTAGGTAAAGTAGAAACATCTTTTACAAGATAATTATGCTTTGTGCAGGGTCTAGTGATTCCAACAATATCAGCCTCTTGAAAGGCATCGTTTCCTATCATATGAGTGGGAACTTGACCAGAAATACAAACTAACGGAACTGAGTCCATCATTGCATCTGCTAATCCTGTTACAGTATTAGTAGCCCCTGGTCCAGAAGTAACCAGTACAACTCCAACCTTCCCCGTTGAACGTGCATACCCCTCTGCTGCGTGAACCGCAGCCTGTTCATGTCTTACAAGGATATGTCTTATCTTTTTTTGTTTGAATAACTCGTCATATATAGGAAGTACGGCTCCTCCGGGATAACCAAAAATAACATCAACTCGTTCTTCAATAAGAGTTTGAATTACAATTTCTGCTCCAGTAATTTTTTTCATAATAATTAAAGTAAACTAAAAAAAATAATTACTCAACTAGCCATAAATTAAAGTTTCAATTCCTTAAGAACGTATTGCTTAATTTTTGAACCTTCTATATGAATAGCTTCCTTAGCTCTGTTATTGAACCAAGTTAACTGCCTTTTTGCATATCTTCTTGTTTCTTGCATAAAGTCTAACTTTGTTTCTTCTAATGAATTAATCCCCTCTAAATATCTTATAATTTGACGCAACCCAATAGATTTATGAATTGGGTGTTCTAAGTTTTGTTTTATTTGTAAAAATTGTTTTACCTCATCTAAAACTCCAAGATCAATCATTTTCTCGCATCTTTGATTTATTCTTGAATAAAGTTTTTCTCTTTCAGTTTTAACGACAATATAAATAATTTTTTTAAAAACCTGACTTCTTTCGATTTTATACCACTCTGAAAAATTAGTTTCTGTTGACAGATTAACTTCCAAAGCTCTAACAATTCTTTGTGTATCATTCGGTGATAGTTTTTTGGAATACTCTTCATCAATTTTTTCTAACTCTTTATATAAATAATTAATTCCAAAATTTTTTAATAAAGTTGCGACTCTTTCTTTAACTTTTGAAGATATTTTTGGTACCTCTGAAATATTATTAATAATAGAGTCTATATAAAGCCCGGTTCCTCCGACAAAAATTGGAATTTTGTTCTTTTTATTTTTTATAATCGACAAAGCCTTTTTTTGCCAACTACCAACATTGCACTTTTTTGGGTATTTTATATAACTAAATAAATTACATTCATGTTTTTTTTGGAACTTTTTGATGGGTTTATTAGTTAATATTTCTAGTTGATCATATACCTGCATACTGTCACTGTTAACAATAAAACTAGGAAATTTTGATTGAAGATCGAAGGCTATCTCTGTTTTATGAGAAGCGGTTGGACCACCGATAAAAATTGCTAAGGGAAACAAAAGTTACTTTAATTTAAGAATTATAAATCTAGAAAAATTGTTTTCAAAAACCTGAATGAGAGCTGCATCAGCACCTTTCTTTTTCATATCGTCAAGTAGTTTTTTTACTTCTGAGGGGTTTTGAACATTTTTTTGAGATATTTGCGATATAACGGTACCAACATTTAACCCAGCCTTAGAAGCAAACGAATCTCTTTTGACAGCTGTAACAACAACGCCACTTACATTTTTTGGTATGTTATACGATGTTCTTGTTTCAGAGTTTAAGCCTTTCATCCTAATTCCAATATCATCCAATTCAACTTCATTTACCTCTGTCTCATCATCCTTCTTTTTTTCATTTTTTACAGTTTCATCAAACTTTTCACGCTCACCTAGTTTAACAGTAAAGCTTTTAATTTTTTTATTTCTCCAAACTTTAACTTCCACTTTACTTTCAACAGCTGATTCAGCAACAGACCTTTGTAAAGACTTAACATCTTTAATTTTTTTACCATTAAATTCCAAAATAACATCACCAGCTTTAAGTCCTCCCTTTTCTGCCGGCTCACCAGGATTAACCATTGAAATAAGAACTCCTTCTTCATTTTTTAAACCTAAGCTTTTTGCAATATCTGATGTAATTTCTTGAATTCTTACTCCAAGCCAGCCTCTCTGAGTTTTACCAAATTTTTTTAATTGTTGAATAATTGGTTGTGCTAAGTTTGAGGGTATTGAAAAACCAATTCCAACGCTACCACCAGTAGGAGAAAAAATCGCTGTGTTAATTCCTAACACCTCTCCATCCAAATTAAAAAGTGGTCCACCAGAGTTGCCTCTATTAATTGAAGCATCTGTTTGAATAAAACTATCGAATGGACCAGCATTAATGTCTCTGTTAAAAGCAGATATAATTCCGGATGTAACGGTTCCTCCTAAACCAAAAGGGTTACCAATTGCAATTACCGAGTGACCAACTCTTGCTTTATCAGAGTCTGCAAATTTGACAAAGTTTAAAGGTTTTTTTGATTCTACTTTTAAAAGGGCAAGGTCAGTAAGTTTATCTGTTCCTATTAATTTAGCTTCTAATTCAGAATCATCCTGAAACTTTACTCTAATCTCATTAGCTTGTTCAATAACATGATTATTAGTTACTATATACCCAGAAGGGTCAATTACAAAGCCAGAGCCCAGAGCTTGAGGTGTCTCATCTTCTGGTTGTTGTTGTGGACCAGGTTGAGGTCCAAATGGAAAGCCAGGAGGAAAGTTTTTAAAAAAATCCCTAAACTGAGGAGGGATATTGTCGAATGGCATTTGATTTTGGTCAACTTTTTTGGGTTTTTGTACAGTGAATACATTTACTACAGATGGAGATAGATCTGATACCAAATCAGCAAAATCATCTGAAAGAGGATGAGTATCAGAGTTCTTGTATGAAAAAAAATAGATTGGTAAAAAAAAAATAAAAAAGATAAATTTTTGAAAATGGTTTGCCATTGTTTTCTTAGTTCGAACCTTTAGAGTTGTTGAAAAATTCCAAAAATTCACTGTCTGGAGACAAAATCATTGTTGTTCCATCTTCACCCAAAACATTTCCATAAGCCTGCATTGACCTGTAAAATGAATAAAAATCTGGATCTTTTTCAAATGCATTTGCATATACGTCAACAGCTTTAGATTCGCCCTCTCCTCTAAGAATTTCACCTTTTTTTGTTGCTTCAGCTAAAATAACAGTTTTTTCTTTATCAGCCTCTGCTCTTATTTTTTGAGCAGTCTCCGCACCTTTAGCTCTAAACTCCTTAGCTTCCCGGACCCTCTCACTAATCATTCTTTCGTAAATAGCTTGACTGTTGGCTTCAGGTAAATCAGCCCTTCTGATTCTGACATCAACAATTTCAATTCCAAACCTAGAAGCTTCATTGTTTACCTCTTGCTTGATGTCTTCCATTATTTTGCTTCTATCTTCTGATAAAAGTTCATCCAATGTAACTCTACCAACAACTCTTCTTAAAGATGAAATCACATTGGAATTTAACCTATTTCTAACATTTGATTCAGTTCCCACTGTTTTATAAAATTCTAACGGATCAGTTATTTTGAATCTGGTAAAAGAATCGACCAACATTCTTTTCTTGTCAACAGCTATGACTTCTTCAATGGGAAGGTCGTATTCTAAAATTCTGCTGTCATATTTAATAGTATTTTGAATAATGGGGAGCTTTACATGAAGTCCTGAATCTTTAATAACTCTTTTAGGCTCACCAAACTGAAGTACAAGTCCCTGTTGCTTCTCACTCATTGTAAAAAGTGAATTAATACCTAAAAAACCTAAAATAATTAATAATGTGATTGTAATAGCTGATTTACTCATTGACTGTGTCCTGATTAGTGTTATTTTTCATCTTCTTTTTGAGTTCAGGTAAGGGAAGATATGGAACAATTCCACTACCCGCGTTTTTATCAACAATTATTTTATCAATCTTACCAAGAGTTTTTTCTAAAGTTTCTAGATAAATTCTCTCCCTGGTAACGTCCTTGGAGTTCTTGTAAGAATCATAAACTGATATAAATCTTTGAGCCTCACCTTGAGCTTTTGCAACAACCTCTTGCTTATAAGCTTCTGCTTCTTGAACTTTTTTTTCAGCCTCACCTCTAGCTTTTGGAATTATATCGTTTCTATAAGCTTCAGCTTCATTTTTCAATCTTTGTTCATCTGTTTTAGCTCTTTGAACGTCTCTATATGATTCGATAACTAGTTCTGGTGGATCTGCTTTTTGAAGTTGAACTTGCGTTATAAGAATACCTGAATTGTAATAATCTAAAACGCTTTGTGCTTTATTTTTCACCTCTTCTTCGACGATCGACTTACCCTCTGAAAGTATAGGGTCGATAGGTGTTTGACCGATTTTTTCTCTCATAACACTTTCTCCAATACTTTTGATGGTTGCAACTGGGTTTCTTACGTTAAATAAAAAGTCTTTTGCATCATTTATAATCCAAAAAACTGTGAAATTTAAATCAACAATGTTTTCATCACCGGTAAGCATTAGAGCTTCTTCAGGAACTTGACGAGTTTGTTGATTCTGACTAAATTGGGATTGGGAGGTTCTGAAGCCAACTTCTATTCTATTAACGCGTGTTACTTTGGGTTTACTAACTGATTCAACTGGAAAAGGTAGATGATAATGCAACCCTGGCTCTGTAGTTCTGACATACTCACCAAATCTTGTTACAACACCTTGTTCATCTGTACCTACTCTGTAAAATCCGCTGACAGCCCATATCGAAATTAAAATCAATAAAACTAGTGATAAACTAGCTGGGGTTTTTTTTGGAAAAAGATTTTTTAGCTTTTCCTGAAAATTATCAAAAAAATCATCGTTGTTGTTTTTTCTTCCAGAACCATTGTAAGATGATCTGGAATTATCTTTTGAGTTTTTGCCCCAAGGGCTATCGTCACCGTTATTTGAAGACCAAGACATAATTTTATTATTTTAGAAAATACTATTTTTATATAAGAATTGTTTTGACTATGCAAAGAAATATTTTAGATATTAATATAAATTATTAAATTAAATATTGTTATGATTAAAAATATCATTGTAATTGGTTCCGGGAAGGGTGGTGTTGGAAAATCAACAGTTACAGTAAATTTGGCCATCTCTCTTGCAAAAAAAAATCTTAATGTAGGTTTACTCGATGCAGATATCTATGGACCATCGATACCAAAAATGCTCGGAATTACAGAAAAACCAGGTGTCTCAAAAAAAAAGAAAATAATGCCTTATCTGAAGTATGGTATAAAGTCGATATCTATAGGTAACATGATACCAGATAACGGAGCTGTAATTTGGCGTGGTGCGATGGCGTCTAGTGCAATTAAACAACTTTTTAATGATGTTGATTGGGGTGATCTCGATTATCTATTGGTTGATCTGCCTCCAGGCACCGGGGATATTCAACTTTCCTTATGTCAAAGCCTAACCTTAAAAGGTGCCGTAATAGTTTCTACACCTCAAGAAATATCCTTAATTGATGTGAGAAAATCAATTAACATGTTTAAAAAAGTAAATGTTCCTATCCTTGGTATTGTACAAAATATGAGTTTTTTTGAAATTAAAGGTCAAAAAAATTATATTTTTGGTAAAGATGGAGTATCTTTAGAGGCAAAAAAACAAAATTTAAAATTACTTGGAGATATCCCAATTTTAGCTAAACTTTCAGAATCTGGAGATAACGGAAAACCAATTACTTTTGACGAAAAAAGTGACGTATTCAAAATTTTTGAAGAGATAGCAGAAAAAACTCTTCAAGCAACCAACAAGACTAAAATTAAGAATGTAGATATTTTATCTTAAAAATCTACAAATCAAAAACTTCCTTTAAAGTTTGTAATTCTCTTCTATTTAAGTTTGATTCCGAGGCTTTTTTTTTATTAAGTTTCTTTTTTATATAATCCACGGCATCAGCTGAGAGGGTTAATGAACTTAATCTATTTTTGACGAACGCTTCATAAGTAAGGGGTACCCATTTTTTTAAAATTTCAATCATTACATCAGCGTAAACTCTTATTTCATATTGAGCATGTGGGTCAAATCGAAGTGCTAAAAAATGCATTAAATTATGAAGATCTATTTTCCAGTACCACTGGGTGTAAGAATTTAAAGGAAGAACCATTCTTGCTAATTCTCTTGCAATTCCAGACCTTTTTTCATCTAAAATTTCTCCTTTTTCATCTAAATTTAATAAATGGTGATATGATGAAAAATTAATTTTTGCATTCTCTCTCATCAGTGATAAGTAATGTTTTCCGAGATTCTTTTCAATTTCTCCAGATCTTCCTTGATTATTTTGCTGTGATTGAGGTTTTACATCATCAATTTTTGGAATATAAAACTCCTCATCAAGAATTGAATAACGAGCTGAATATTCATTAACATTTGCAGTTCTATGTCTAATCCATTGTCTAGCAACAAAAATAGGAAGTTTTATGTGAAATTTGATCTCATTCATTTCAAAGGGAGTAGAATGTTTATGACTTAAAAGATAATTAATCAAATTTTTGTCTTGATTTAATTTTTTGGTACCTTTTCCATAAGAAACCCTAGCAGCCTGAACAATTGATGAATCGTCTCCCATGTAATCGATCACTCTTATAAAACCATGATCTAAAACCTTGAAGGGTTTATATAGTATTTTCTCTAACTTAGTTACTGTTGCTCTTTTAGTAGAAAAATTTTTATTATTAATTTCTTGCACTTTTTTAACTGAATTTTTGTTATTTTTTTTCATTAAGTTTATAAACTATAATCAATGTAAAAAAAATTATACGTTTAATTTTTTTTTTTTTTATTTATTATGAAATTGCTTTTTAAGCTATAGCAATAAACGTTTGAATTGTGAACCGAAACGGACCCGGGGGCGGTACCCGGCGCCTCCACCAATTAAAAAAAAGGGGGCGAAATAGGATCGACGTGCGTGGAATTTTCAAAAACTTTGCTCGGAATGGTACCAACGTTATCGGACTAAACTTTATAAATGCCAACGATAATGAAATGGCACTCGCTGCTTAATTTTAAGCAAGCGCGGTTATGAGAATACCGGGCAACAGAAGTCTCATCGGCAAGGGCGGGCAATTGTTCGCCCTTGTTTGTTTTAGGGAGACTCACAAAGGGTTC
>MDTB01004799.1_pt1 | contig 36490 bp, 24 predicted proteins | sample 811161 | NCBI WGS metagenome assembly MDTB01 (sample SAMN05326650, study PRJNA326480) | marine metagenome | isolation source: seawater | place: Mediterranean Sea | collected 2009 | reverse complement strand
TATAGGTTAACTCATCAAGTACAACCAAATGAACCGAGTCATCAGCGAGTAATTGTCTAGCAACTTCCCAGGTCTTTTTAGCTGCGGCAATATCGCCACCGCGATCTTGCGTATCCCATGTAAAGCCAGTACCCATTTGATAGAAAGTGACATCTGGACATTGGTCGCGAAGGTATAACTCTTCACCCGATAGTTGCTCACCTTTAATAAATTGCACCACACCGACTTTATAGCCGTAACCTAAGGCGCGGATGACCATACCAAATGCTGAACTGGTTTTTCCTTTGCCATTACCGGTTAATAATATGCCGACACCTCGCTCTTTATCGGCAGCGGCAATACTGGAATCGATATTGGTTTTTTGTTTTTTCATGGCCGCTTCATGCTTGGCGTTTTTTCGCGCCTCATCAACTGACTGCTTATTATCTGACATAAAACAATGGACCTCGAATAATTATTAGCAATACGGCCAGCATATCATAGACACTGGCCATGAATCACGATTGAATGATTTAGTATTAATCAACTCGATAATCACTCATTGAGACGGGATTTTAGCAGAAAGCGTATTTAAATCTGCACCAGTAATGGCCAAGTGGGATGAGCGGTATGTGTGTCGCTCTTACTGAGCTATAAAGCTTTACTAAAAGATAATTTGCTAAGGGAAGGTGACTGTATTCACCCTAATGTGAATTGGTAAAAAAACCGCGACTTTTGGCCGCGGTTTTTAAGGTAACAAGTGATATAATTATTTCTTTCTTCGTGAGAAAACGCCTAAACCAAACATTGATAAGGCTAAAGTAATTAAGCCCAAGCTACCCACCATAGGTACAGTCACTGCATCACCTGCGAGACCGTCAAGTAGATTTTGTGCCGCTTGTGCGCCATCACTGGCATCAAGCGGATTCGAGTTAATAGCAAGTTCGATGGTATTTAGAATGCCATCGCCATCAGCGTCAGCGTCACAGGAATTACCCTCGCTATCCTGATCAATATCCGCCTGATCAGCATTACTTATAAATGGGCAGTTATCTGCGTTGTCACCATAGGTGTCATTATCGGTATCGAGGGTCTCAGCTGAATTATCAGGGAAAGCATCAGAATCATTATTTACGCCATCGCCGTCTAGATCAATATCACACAGGTCACCGATTTGATCACCATCAATATCTGACTGGTTATCTTCATTCGCCCCGTTAGCAACAAATGGACAGTTGTCTACATAATCAAGAAACCCATCGGAATCAGAGTCTAGTGCAACATTCGTATTGATACTGAACGATACACTCAACATTCGAAAGCTTCCTAATGTAGGTCTCAATGAAAAACTTGGCGAAGAAACTGTAGACCAAGATGTGCCGCCGTCGGCAACGTTGCCAGAACCACTGATTACTGAACCGGAGGGACCTCCCTTAACACCGTAATCGACCACACCAATTGACAATGTTGCCAGATCTGTTTCAGCCATAGGGAATGGAGTGGATGTAACAAAAGAAAAGTTACTGACACTCACCGGCCCACTAGCATCGGAGACTTGAAAGCTAACTGTTTCACCTTCATTAATCTTTCTATCAGCAGTGGGGCCAGTTTGAGAAGCCGCCCTAACACCAAGACCATATAATGTACCGTCTGCAGCTGCCTGACGAGAAAGCTTAGCCGTAGCGTTTGCAGTGTCCGTTGCAGTAATCGTTACCGTGTAAAGATTATTATCGGATGAGATTTCTAATTGATCTTGGCCAAACACATTATCTTGATTATTGATAACGCCATCACCATTCTTATCGATAGGTATTAAGTTAAACATAATATTTATAATCCCATCACCATCAGGATCTGGGTCACAAACATCACCTATGCCGTCTTGATCGCTATCATCTTGATCAGCATTTGCATTATTAGGGCAATTATCAAGAGAGTCTTCAATCGTATCGCTATCAGCGTCGGAGAGAATACGGTATTCATAGACACCCAACTCTACAAGGTCACTAAGATTAACAGGGGCAGACCCTGGTGCACTGAGAATGGCATTATCCAAATGGTACCCGCCTAAATCCGTTGGTCCTTTTACATAGATTTGAACAGGATCATCTTGAGAATAGGTAAAGGAGCCACTTAACTCAGTCCAACTGGAATTATCAGCCGGAATTGGATCAGTTAAATTACTAAAAGGGTTTCCATCTTCACCCACCTTCATGGATAACTGCACAGTACCCGAAGCCGCCGAGGCCAATTTTGCATTGACCACAAAATTGTATTGTTGACCCTCTTCAAGGGATAACTCGGTAAGAGAAAATTTTGCACCATGCCATGCAGCACTTCGATTCTGTACGAGTAGACTTTTAGAGCCAGACATGCCAGTCCCAGAAGAAAGAGATAACGTGGCATCGCCAAAATTGTCCCAACCACTGGCATGACTTTCAAAAGTTGATGTAGCAATACCAGAAGGTCGTAACAGATTATTAATATCCTTCTCTGCTACATAAACTGAGTGACCGGCATTTCGCGCTGGAGAATTAGCGCCTAAGTTAAAGTCTGCTGTCTCGTGATCAGTAGTGGGATTAACAAACTCTGGGTCAATATTTAACATATTGCTTGGGTCAAGTGGCGTAGTACCAGTAAGCGTGCCGTTAACAAAAAGATTGTTCTTTACAACTTTAGTCAGCGTATAACCATCATTTTGAAAATCGTCCGTAGCATATATACCAATAGCTGAGTATTGATTATTTCGAGTAACTACTATGTTATTAGTGACAGAAACTGAGGTTACATTTCGTGTATTAATACCAGCCACTTTGTTAGGCTCAGCATGCTCGCTCTGAACAAGGCTGGTTGAGCCGTTGTGATAAATCGTATTATTTCTGATGATGCCTCTCGCTGAATGCGAATGATCAAAGTGAATCCCGTTTTTACCATTATTAAAAGTAATATTATTTTCAAAGAGGAATGTACCGGCATAACTAGGGTCACTCCGAGTGACATAAAGCCCTTGTCCATCAATAATGGTATCTTGAGCATAAGTGCCATAAGAACCACCAGGGCCATTGCCATTTGGAACACTAGATCGTGAATAAAATGGAATTCTATTCCAATTGTTATGAACAACATTACCACGCATTATCATTTTTACTTCGGTACCGTTATCTCCCGACTCAGCAATAGTTTCAGCAAATACAATTGCACTAGAGGCAGAATGTGTCCACCACGTGGTATTGTAAACTTGATTAAATTCTATCGTTGAACGATCGGCATCATTAAGGCGAATGCCAGAGCCTGAAGTGTCATGCACAACACAATTGCGAACAGTAATATTATTATGGGGACCAAAACCATAAATACCTCTACCCGCAAAATAGTTATGGTTCGTGCCATTATCAGGATCACCATTATTGTATGCTGAGTCTCTATTCGCTATTGCCTGACTATAATCAATTGAGGCAGCAGGCCCAATAACTTCAAATCCGTCAATGACCGTGTCATTAACACCGCCATTAAGCTTAATGCCACCTGCCCCATCAAAATCAATGACCGGTGAGTGTCCTGGCGCATTTTTTAAAGTAAGACCAGATTTAGTAATTGTGACTGCGTTTTGATTATTTAGATTGGGCGGATTGACGCCAAGAGTTTTTGAAAAATTATAATTTGAATTTCTATATGTACCATCCATTACGTAAATGGTGTCACCCGACTGTGCCTCTTGAATCGCTTTTGAGATTGTTTCGAATGGCTGAGCCTGATTTCCAGGGTACCAATTTTGTCCCGATGGCGATACATACCAGTCAGCAGCAATGACAGAATTTATCATTACAAAACCAAATGTTAAAGAGATACCTATTTTTCTGAGGGCTATAGACATTTTTTCCCTTGGTGGTTATTTTTTATTCTGAAACTGTTTCCATCCAAAGAGCAAGACGAAATGACAGCGCTGTCAATCAATGGTAAAAAAAAGGCCCTTCTTAACTGAATATGGATAAAAAATAGACTATTACGACGAAAAAAACAAGCTTTTTCGATTATTTAAAATAGAATCAATTATTTACGATGACTCATGTGCCTTTTCAGCAGACGCTCAAGCGACTTACGTACATCTTTGTATTCGGGCATTTTAGCGAGATTTTGAGTTTCATCTGGGTCATTTTGATTGTCATAGAGCATTTCAGCCCCCAACTTCCCATTATTGTTATACCACTGAGTCAGGGTGTATTGATCGGTATGGATAGCCTCTGCCGAATGATAACGCGGAAATACGGCTGATCTGGCTGGCAAACTGTCATCACTCATATGTTTAGCCAAACTCATTCCAGCAGCTTGTTCTGGCTTGGGTATACCGGCTAAATCAGTAAGCGTGGGAAATACGTCAATAAATTCGACTAAACCTTCTACCCTTTGATTAGCGGGCTTATTCGGTGCACGAATAATAAGAGGAGTTTTCGTTGCTACATCGAATGTTGAGTGTTTACACCAGAGACCGTGTTCTCCTAAACTGTAACCATGGTCCCCCATCAGAATGACGATTGTATTTTCGCTCAAACCTAATCCATCAAGCTTATTCAACACCTTGCCAACCTGGGCATCAGTGTATGACACTGCGGCATGATAGCCATGCACTAATCGTCTCGCTTGCTCTTCACTAACAGGCCCCTTTGGTGGCGTATCACTGTATGCTCTCAACTCACCAAATTTGTGGTAAGCGCGGTCGGGAGCGTCTTTAGGTAATTCAGCAAGGGGGAGAACAAATTGCTCAGGCTCATATAAGTCCCAATATTTTTTCGGAGCATTAAAAGGTAGATGAGGCTTAACAAAGCCCACCGCCAAAAAGAAAGGTTGATCGCCCTTTGCTAGTTTGGCCATAGTACGCATGGTTTTATCCGCCACCATCCCATCGAAATAAGAATCATCTGGCCCATCGTACATTTCGGTTGATGGGCCCCGATTAGTCTTACGATACTCAGCAATATTCTCTGGGCGCTGGTAGTTACGGAATGAGGTATTGCGCGTTTGATCTTGGTCATAATCAGCTATCCAAGCTCGGCCAGAGGTCCAGCTTTTTTTCGCAGTATCTTGCGTTTGATGAAAAATTTTTCCATAACCAACAGTGTGATAACCATTATTTTTAAAATGCTCAAAAATTGTTTTGGCATTAGGTGCATCTTCTTCAACCCATGTATAGTAATTTTTAAACCGGTCAGGTAAGGCCCGCATACCCGTAAATAAACTGGCACGCGAGGCACCGCAGACCGGTACGCTGACATAGGCATTAGCAAAGCGAGTGCCGCTGGCAGCCAGTTGATCAATATGAGGCGATTTAACATGCTGGGCGCCGTAAGTGCCCAACTCAACGCGTAAATCGTCAACCATAATAAATAAAACATTTGGCTGTTCGGTATCCGAAGCATGGCCTGCAACAGATACAAAAGAAAAAATTAAATAAATTAACAATCGGTTCATGAATGTAACTTCCTACTAAATAATTTTTATTTGCGAGTTTTCATGTAATCGGCTAACTGGCCACTGAGATCTTTAACCACAGCTTTATACTCCGGCATATCAGCAAGATTTTGCGTCTCATTGGGATCATTCACGTTGTCGTATAACATCCGTGGACCCTTTTGATTATTATTCCAGAACCACTGCGTAAAGGTATATTGGTCTGTGCGAATCGCTTCAGCCGCATGGTAACGGGTAAAGACTGCCGGTTTTGCCGGTACTGAGTCATCAGCCAGTAACTGAACCAAGCTCATACCGACAGCCTGTTCAGGTGTGGGGATATTGGCTAAATCGGTTAAAGTTGGAAAAATATCAATAAACTCAACCAACCCATCGACCGTTTGTTTAGCTGGCATATTTGGCGCGCGTATGATGAGTGGTGTTCTGGTTGCCAAGTCAAAGGTAGAGTGCTTACACCACAAACCATGCTCACCCAAGATATAGCCATGGTCACCCATTAAAACAACCACAGTATTATCACGTAAACCGAGTGCATCCAATTTAGCCAATATTTTACCGACTTGAGCGTCGGTATAGCTAACCGCGGCATGATAACCGTGAATCAGGCGGCGCGCTAACTCTTTATCGACTGGGCCTTCCTGTGGGGTATCACTGTAACCATTTCTCAGCTCACCATAGTTATGGTAAGCCGTGCTCGGAGCTCCTTTTGGAAGATTCCCCCTAGGATTTGGGTTATCAGTATCATAAGGTAAAACAAATTTAGAAGGATCGTATAAATCCCAATATTTTTTCGGTGCGTTAAACGGTAAATGCGGCTTGGTAAAGCCCACGGCTAAAAAGAAAGGCTGATCTTTTTTAGCTAACTTTGTCATTGTTTTAATAGTTTTTTCGGCAAGCTTGCCACCAAGATAGGCATTATCTGGGCCATCAAACATTTCTGTCGCCGGCCCTTTTTTGGTTGCTTTTACTTGCGCAATATTTTCTGCTAATTGATAATCTTTATAGCGAGAGACCTCACGCCAATTCCATACTTTTCCAGCACTCCAGCTGCGCTGTTCAGTATCACGCATCTGATGGAAAATCTTGCCATAACCTTCGGTGAAATAACCGTTATTCTTAAAATGCTCAAAAAGTGTCACTGCCTCTGGTGTTTCTTTATCAACCGATGAGTAATACGTTCTAAAACGATCAGGCAGAGGTCGCATGCCCGTCGCCAAACTGGCCCTTGATGCGCCGCAAACCGGAACGCTAACATAGGCTTTATCGAATCGTGTACCGCTATTGGCTAAGGCATCAATATGAGGTGACTGCACATGCTGGGCACCATAGGCGCCCAACTCAACCCGCAAGTCATCGATCATAATAAATAAAACATTGGGCTTTGTTTCGACAGGAGAATCCGCTAAGGCATGAAAAGAAAACAAAAAACATAACAGTAACAATAAATTAGATCTTCGCATAAAAAGTCCTAGTGATGCCATCAAGCATTTAATGCTAAAAAAACGCCAGTTTCTGTTTGACTTTTAAACAGAATGACTGACTTAGCTTACCGATGTCTATTATAGCAATTAGAGAAAGTAGAGTGCGAAAAAAAAGCGCTCTAACCGCTGAAAAAGGTGGCTTGATGTAACAACTATCAGGATTGATACAGAGTGATACAATAATATAGTCTACCTACACAACGGGACCTTCTTTAACAAGATAGGCTTCAATTATAATAATTCAACGCACATAACATTAACCACGGTAATACTGACTTCGCCGATCACCATTGATCATCTCGCCAATCAATAGAAGTTGGTCAACAATCACGAGAAAAATAAAACCTATGAACGATATAACCATACAAACTGGATCTGAAAAACTTTCTGTTATTGAAAAAGTAGGCTATAGCTTGGGTGACCTGGCTGCTAACTTGATTTTTCAAACCTTCGTGACATTTATTGCGTTTTTCTACACAGACGTTTATCAAATTCCGACAGATAAAGCGACGTTAATTATTTTCACTGGCGGCATGGTCGGTGCATTTTTCAGTCCTGTCATGGGCATTATTGCTGACCGAACCAGTACTCGCTGGGGACGCTATCGACCCTGGATTTTATGGACATCAATCCCCTTTGGCGCGTTAACTATTTTGGCCTTTAGCACGCCTGATCTAGGTGCAGATGGCAAAGTCATTTATGCCTTTGTCACCTACATCGCATTAGTCGTTATTTACTCAGCCAATAACCTGCCGTACTCGGCACTCAGTGGTGTGATTACAGGCAACATGGCTGAACGAAACAGTATGTCGTCATACCGTTTTGTAGCGGTCACTATTGCGCAATTTATTATTCAGGTTTTACTACTGCCTTTAGTACTGATCCTTGGGGGTGGCGACAAAGCGCTTGGCTTTGAAAACGCAATGATGTTTTTCTCTAGTATTGGCATTATCTTCTTTATCATCACCTTCATTACCACGAGAGAACGTGTAATCACCACTGAAGAGCAACAATCATCTGTCATGCAAGACATAACCGATTTGTTCAAGAGTAAGCCATGGATAATCATGTTAACGGTGACGATTTTCTTATTTATCACACTTTCACTCAAAGGTGGAATGTATATTTACTATTTTCAAAATTATGTCAGCGAAGTACATTTGGCAGAATTCCAAAATGATATCGGCTTTAACAGCATGATTGCAGGGCTGAACAATTTACTAAGTAATGCTGGTCTAACAGAATTTCTCTGGCCGAAAGATGTGGCGATCTCAGGCAATAGTATTTTTAACGCCTGCGGCATCATTTTCATGCTGGTTGGCATTGGCCTTTCTAAGCCATTAGCTGATAAATACGGCAAGCGAGATGTCTTCAACTCAGCCTTATTTGCCTCAACGCTATTTATTATGTTTTTCTATTTTTACCCGCCAGAATCGATTAGCTTAATGTTTAGCTCTCAAATTGCGCACGGTTTTTTCTACGGTATTACTATTCCAATTTTATGGGCCATGATTGCCGATGTTGCGGATTACTCTGAATGGAAAAACAAACGTCGAGCAACCGCTATCGTCTTTTCTGCCATGCTGTTTGGCCTAAAATCAGGTCTGGCCATAGGCGGCTCATTAGTCGCAGGTATCTTAGCTAATTATAATTACGATGCCAGCTTAGCAACACAAACTCCAGAAACAGTTGAAGGCATTAAATTTGCTGTTAGCATCTATGCCGCCATACCCTTCTTAATAGCTTGCGCCAGCCTGCTGTTCTATGAAATCAATAAAGCTATGGAAGTTGAGATTGAATCGGACCTTAGGGCCTTCAGAAGCTAACTTAAAGGCACCATTCAAAACAAAAAAATTATCAAATTTATTCTTAGGAGTTTTCATGGCTAACAGTTCTGAACATGAACCCAGTTCCAAGGGCACTGAACTCAGTGATGCTGAACAAAAACAGCAGGAAGATTTACTCAAAGCTGCTTCAATGCAAGGCAAAGACCAAGCTTTAGTCACTAACATCTATACAGCAGACCCCTCCGCTCATGTGTTTGAAGGGAAAATCTATATATACCCTTCACATGACATAGAATCAGAGGCAAGCACCAATGATGATGGCGATCAGTTTGCTATGCGGGACTACCATGTTCTGTCTGTGGATAGTGACACAGGACAAGCAACCGACCACGGCATTGCATTAGTCGTTGATGATATTCCATGGGCCAGCAAACAACTCTGGGCACCTGACGCAGCCTACAAAAATGGACAATACTACTTTTATTTCCCCGCTCGTGATCACCAAGGTATTTTTCGTATTGGCGTGGCAGTCAGCGACAAGCCCGCCGGCCCTTTTAAAGCTGAAGAAGACTATATGGCTGGCACTTACAGTATTGATCCTGCTGTGTTTGAAGACCATGACGGCGCATTTTATATGTACTGGGGTGGCATTTGGGGCGGTCAATTACAAAACTGGCGTGACGGCGCATTTGACGCCGAAAACGTTTATCCAGCAGACGACCAACCAGCGTACCCGCCTCGCGTGGCTAAATTATCGGAAGACATGTTATCACTGGCTGAAACACCCAAAGATATTTTAATCTATGACGAAAATGGACAGCTATTAACAGCTGGGGATACCGAAAGACGTTTTTTCGAAGCATCTTGGCTGCACCAGCACCAAAGCAAATACTACTTCTCTTATTCAACCGGTGATACACATAAAATCGTTTATGCTACGGGTGATAACCCCTATGGGCCATTCACATATCAGGGTGTAATTTTGAACCCAGTTCTTGGCTGGACTAACCATCACTCTATTACCCAATACCAAGGCAAGTGGTATTTATTTTATCATGACAGTAGCCTATCCGATGGACAAACTCATTTACGCTGCGTAAAAATGTGCGAGCTAGTCCATGATGAAAGTGGAAATATTACTACAATAGATGCTTACCTTTGATCTCAACAGATAAATAAACGGGCTGTCGTTATCTATCAATAAGCAGTGAATCCAGCAAAAAAAAAAGACCTTGAAGAAAGCGTCATTACTTTCATCCAAGGTCTTTTTTTGCTAATCGTTACTTATCGACCAGCAACAAACTCCTTTAAAGAAACCTCTTGATTACCGTCAATATCCTTTTTGTTGAATTGATTTCTATTCACTCTGACACGCTTTGCCTCATCAACCCACGAATCATCGCCTTGAGCAACACGCTTATCCATCCACATGTTAGAGTTCTCTCTAAATTCAACTATATCTAAACTTCCATCATTATTGGCATCCAACTTCTTAAATTGCTTAGTGTAGTAAGAATTACCTGCTGCGACAGAAGAACTCAGCACTAAAACTGAAACGCCAGCAGTTATTTTTAAAATGATTGTTTTCATAAGTCTTACCTTTTCGTTTTGAGGAATTTATTAGTAAGGAAAAAACTTCCTTTTGAGTCAAAGAATGTATAAATCATCTTCATAATAACACTATATAGAAAGTTAAATAAAATATTTTTACCTGAAAAAAACTTTCACCCACCATTAAAAAGAACAAAAGCTGATACAGTTTGATACAAAAGTAACGCCGCGAGACCAACCGTCTAATAGCACTAGATTGAATCACTCTGACGCAAAGATAACTTGATAAATAAGCAGTCATACCCAATGCTTTATCAAAAAACCCCGACCAAGCTATATTTTTAATAAATCTTGAACTTTAGCACCTATTGGAAAGTAGCTAATGTTGACGGATGGCCAACAGTCCAGTTAAATGGCTTCTTGTAATTAATTATATTCATGATCAATCATAGGACAGCAGAATGAGTCATGTACTTTTGGTCGATGACGACCCAGACATCATCCAACCTTTAAAGCGCTTCTTGTGCGATCATGGACTTCGCGTTAGCACCGCTGATTGCGGAAGGAATATGCGAAAAACACTAGAAAACAGTGCGATAGATATTATTTTACTCGATGTGATGATGCCAGGGGAAGACGGGTTAATGCTTTGTCGCTACGTACAAGAAAAGTACAACATCCCTGTCATTTTATTGACCGCACTCTCTGATGACGACGATAAAGTTGTCGGTTTAGAAATGGGAGCTGACGACTATATCAGCAAGCCTTTTAACGCCCGCGTCTTACTGGCCCGCCTTAAGGCTGTTTTACGTCGCTGTGACAACGAACCAACTGAGCCTGCAGAAGAAGCAGAAGTGGTATCAATGAGCTTTGGTAATTGGTCGCTCGATGTATATCAACGCGAAATCATCGACCAAGATAATGTCGCTGTTGCATTGAGCGCTGCGGAGTACCGACTCTTGCAAGTTTTCCTACAGCGACCACAAAGAACGCTTTCACGAGACCAACTCTTAGATTTAACACACGGACGAGAAGCTAAAGCCTATGACCGCAGTATTGACAACCTCATCAGCCGCCTGCGTCGTAAAGTTGAGGCGGACACCACCAACCCAAAAATCATTAAAACCGTAAGAGGCGGAGGCTACACACTAGCCATACCAGTGACAAAAAAATTTAAAAATGCCTAAAAAACTTGCCGGCCAAATCATCTCGCTGATTTTATTTATGCTACTCAGCATAAACATATTAATATTTTTCTTTTTCTTCATATTGACTGATTTTCATGAAGAACTAGAAAACCGCATCAATAACGGCACCTATATTGACCAAATGGCAGACGCCATTAATATCATTGAAAATAGTCAGTTTCAAGACGACTTTTCACTTAGCTCATTTCGAGTAAAGTTTTATGTCATCAACACACCACTCTTTAACAGTGAAGCACTCACGACTTTCAACCAAACTTTAAGTCAAAATCTTAAAGCCAAAATTGGTAACAAATATCCCAATGCTGCGATGCAACAGCTTTACACCCCGCAGTCTAGAATAAGTGCCGCATTAAAACATTTTATCGAATATGTTGGTCGCATCAATACCGATGAAACGAAGACCTATTCTCCTTCAGTTATCTTGCAGTCACAAGTTCAACTTACTAATGGTCAATGGGTTGTTATGTTGATTTTAGACATTTATCCTTTCCCTGAATGGATAGCTGAAACTTTAAAGCCGCTATTACTTTTCTCAATTATTTTTATTCTATTTTCAATTATTATCGTCCTTGGTATCACGAGTCCACTTAATGAATTAGCTAAAAAGGCCAATAAATTAGGTATTGGCGAAAAAATTGACGAAATTAAGTTAAGAGGGCCAATGGATGTTCAAAATGTAATTGTCGCTTTTAACAATATGCTTAAGCGTATTACTAATGTTAATGACCACAGAGCAAGAGCACTTGCTGCCATTTCTCATGATATTCGAACCCCCCTAACCTCCATGCGATTGCAGGCGGAATTTATTGAAGAGAAAGATATTCAAGAGGATATTTTCAAAAAAATAGACGAAATGGAACAGATTTGTGAAGCAACAATAACCTTTGCACTACAGGATTCATGGGCAGAAAAAACTAGAGTTTTTGATATTGTCTCGCTCACTGATTCGCTCTGCTCTGACCTTGCTGAACAAGGTCTAAATGTCTATTTTGAATTAAGCAATAAAATTAAATTTTCCGGCAGACCCATTGCCTTAAAAAGAGCCATCACCAATTTAATCAAAAACGGTGTTGAATACGGTAATAGTGCTCATGTCTCAATCGTCAACAAAAAAGACGTCATCGAAATTCATATACTCGATAATGGCAGTGGTATACCTGCTGATAAAATGGAAGATTTGTTTGCGCCCTTTGAACGACTGGAAAGCTCAAGAAATAGGGACTCTGGGGGACTGGGATTAGGCATGGCCATCGCCCGTTCGGTTGTGCGCTCGCATGGCGGTGAAATTGAACTGGTCAATATTGAAGGTCGAGGTCTCGATGCGGTAATCGTACTGCCACTTACACCGGCTTAATACACTAAATCCCAATTGGTATTATTATCATAGTCCCTTCGGTCTTGATCACCACCCACTGCACCATCTGAACCGAGCGTATAAATGCGATAAGTCTCATTGCTCTGTGAATAATCATAGAGGTATTCATTGCCCCAGATGTCTAACGGTGTTTTACTTAAATAAACACTCGTCAGTTGTGATATATCATTGGGGTAAAAACCCAGATCTTTTTTATACTCTTCTAGAACCGTAATCACGCTTTGCATACTTAATCGAGATTTAATAATATTTTCATGCCGGATTGACGCAGATTCATTGTAGGTAATTAAGATCAACGTCAGAATAGCTACGATAAAAAGGCTTACGGCCGCCGTTAATGAGACTTTTGAAGCGATATTAACAACCGGCGATAAATTTGACATATAAAACGAAACCTCCACATTACTTATTGATAAATCTAACAACATTCAACCATAAACGTGAGTCATCTACTCATGGTAAGCCAGCCAGTTTCCAAGTACTCAGCAGACAACTACAAATCAATATATCTTAATACAAAGCACTCAGCCAGACTATAAGTCAACATCCTACGGATAATCCTATAACATTGCACAATTTCTTAAATCCTCCCCCCGCTTCAGCAACTATCTGGCTGATTAAAAAAAGACCATTAACAATACTTTAACCCAAATAATTGACGGTTGATTTGGAAGACGGTTTATCGATAATAAATTTTCTTAAAAATAGACGAAAAGGTGTTTGTTAATCTAGCAAAGAAGAGCTCTGATCAATTTATAGTGGGCGTCTAAGCCCTTGGAAAACCGCCGATTATATGGATTCTTAGCGATCACAAAACACCAAATCATTATGAATAAACAGTTTTGTATCAGTTTGTATCAAAATAATTAAATGATACCCACGGTTACCGGTTTAATCCTCATCAAAACCCCCGCCTGTGGTAACTTACCTAACAGTTTGTCTGGACTGTTTTTTTCAGCATAAATATGCACCTTAGGAGCAAAATGTTTCAATTATCAACTAATAACATTAAAGAAAATAACGCCTCAAATTCTTCGTGGTTGACCAGCCTATCGATATTATTAATCTTGACCAGCTTGACAGCACCATCAACACTCGCCCAAGAGAAAGCGACTTCTGATCGCAATCAAGAAGAACAAATTCAAGAAGTGGTGGTTGAGATTGGTATTTTGGGCAGCATTCTTCGCTCTTTGCGCAGTAAACGCAATGCCGATCAAATTAAGGATGTCATTAGTGCCGAAGATATTGGTAAATTACCTGATCAAAATGTTGCCGAAGCACTGCAGAGAATAACTGGCGTTCAAATTGGTCGTGATTTTGGTGAAGGTAACGAAGTTGCAGTGCGTGGCTTTTCGCAAAATCGTGTTGAAATAAATGGACAAAGTACCATGGGAGCTGATTCAGAACTTCGCGGTATCAACTTTAACGATTTAGCGCCCGATGCATTTAAGAGCATCGAAGTCATAAAAACCCCTACCGCCAGCATGTCTGAAGGCTCATTAGGCGGCACAATTCGGTTAAATACTCGGCGTGCTTTTGACTCCCGAGGCATGGTTCGCAGTGGTCGAATTCAATTCGAGAAAGCTGAACTGGTTAGAAGAGATAATGAAGACCGTCCCATAAAAGATTTCTTTGACGTTTCGCCTATGCTGTCTGCTTTTTTTAGTAATCGCTGGGACACAGCTTTTGGCGAAATGGGGCTCACTACTAACTTCACTTACCACGACCAAAGGCGCGCTAAAGATATGTATGAAGTTCGCTGGAAGGAATACGATGTCACAATACGTGATAAGTTGTACTCATTTGGACAAATAGATAGCATGGATAACCCTACCACGCCTGAAAATGAGGGTTGTGCGAATGGGCAAGGAGGCCTTCAGAATCCCGCGGCTTATAATAACTTCTGTCAAGACTTATTTAGAGCGGTACTCGATGAGAATGGCTCGCCAATATCAGGAATTGGCAATGGCGATAAGATTTTTGCGCCACAGCAAATTAAGTTTACCACTAACGATCGCCAACAAGAGCGAATAGGAATTACATCAGGCCTTCAATGGCAGCCTTCAGACAGCCTGGAACTCTACCTTGACTTCAACTATAACGAATTTGATATTCAAACCGCTAGCAATACTGTCCAAGCCACAATGAATATTCAACGCTCTGATTTTATCTATGAAGATGGCTCAAGAGAAAAGTTGTTGAATGACAATACTCAATACCGTGATGCAGTTATCGATCCCGCTACCAATACCCTGACTGCCGCCAAGGTTTCAAAAGCTAATGCTGTGAGTAATGGCTGGGCGCAGGTATCAGAAAGAACGACCTGGGGGGCAACACTTGGCGGCGAATTTTTTACTGGTAACTGGACTGTCAAATCAGCATTGGGACATTCTGTGGGGAAAGAAGACTTTTTAAATGCTTTCTTTTCAACCAATATTGAAAGCACCTGCAGCTACAACCGAGTGCCAATATCTTATAATGTTGGAAACTCAGACGTACCTGAATTGAAATTTTATGATTGTGTAGATCTTGATGGCAATGAGGTACTTGATGGCTCTTGGACCAACGTGACCTCAGGCATAAACACACTCGCTGAATTAGACCTATTAGACAAAGCAAACTACAAAATAACTGAATATTCAGGACTAGGGCTTCAAAGCGGCAATAAAGAAAATGAAAACTTAGAATTTAAAACCGATATTAAATATCAATTTGATGGCGAACATCTAGCTTCAATAAAATTTGGCTTTCGCGCAACAAAACGAACTGCAGACCGATTAAAGTATGTACCCAATTCACGCTATAGGAATCCAAAAAGTGGAAAAATTAAATTAAAAATGAACGGACCTAATCTTCTTGAGGATTTGGATATTCCGTTGGCTATAAGTAATGCTCATGGTTCATACTCATTAGCTGATGACGTATTAGATCTCTCAGACCCAACTAAAAACTCATATGACCCTGACTCGCCTTTTTTCAATTTAACGGCCGAAACAATACAGGCACGTTGTAAAGATCAAGACGGTAATGGAGAATTAAATCTCAGCGAGCTCAATCATGGCACTTGCAGAGTCGGTAAAGATTTTTATCTTGCTAACTACCCCACTCTCAGCAATCGGATGGTCCCTTTCCCAACTGATTTTTTAAATGATTTTTCGGGAGGTCCTTACTCCTTTTTAGGCCCCTTCAATGACGACTTCTGGACCAACCCTGAACTCGCCACAAAATTGTGGGGCTTTGATATTACCAATATTGGTGATCGCGCTGGCGGTGCCCATATGGTTGAGCAATTTGGTTACACTTATAATATCGAGGAACAAACACGCGCCTATTATGTGCAATTGAATTTTGATGGCTATCTGGGATATTTCCCCTACGCCGGAAACTTTGGGATTCGGCATATCGATACAGGAGTTGAAGCCGGCTCCTACCCAAGAACCGGTGGTAACGAAAGGCCATGGATTAAAGAAAGCAATGATTACAGTGACACACTTTTCAGTGGTAATATTGGCTTTGCTATAACTGATGATAAATTGCTACGGTTTTCAATTGCTGATGTTATGGCTCGTCCTTCAATGTACCAACTCAGTTCCGCGTTCAATTACAACACAGGTGATCTGACCGGGAGAGCGGGCAACCCTTATGCCGAACCGTTCCGCGCTAGGCAATACGATATTTCTTTTGAATGGTACGCCAGCGGCACAGAATACCTAAGCTTTGCATTATTTAAAAAGGACATTGAAAGCTTTATAGTCTCTAAATCCCAACAGTTTGTTATTGAAAATGACTGGGGCGAAGACAATGTTTACGACATTGCCATGCCCGTCACCTTAGATGATGGCACCGTTAAAGGCTTAGAAATAGGCTTCACAAAAACATTCGGTTTCTTAGGTTATAAGTACGAAGGCATGGGCATTACCGCCTCGTACACTTACGCCGATAGCGAGGTGAATAACCAGCACTCACTTAACCCTGATGACAAATTGCCGTTAGAAGACCTATCAAAAAATAGTTATAACCTTATCGGTTTCTATGAATATCAAAAATTCTCAGCACGGGTAGCCTACAACTGGCGCTCAAGTTACCTTGATAAGTCGGAGGGGCGAAACCTTCAACCCCAATATGAAAGAGATCGCGGGCAACTTGACTTTTCTACCAGCTATAAACTCACCGACAAGATTAAACTTGCTTTGAATGCAATTAATGTTTTAGAAGATGCAAAAGATCAACATGGCCGTTATGAGATACAAGACTTTTCAAAAAGTACCGTCGGTCGCCGCTTTACTGTAAGCCTCAGCGGTAGACTTTAAAGTGACGCAGGTAGATTTCTTATTTTAAGAAAGAAAAATTTATAGAGATAGCTCTGGCTGTCAAGAGAATGAAATGATATTGAAAAAAATATTGAGCTTTGCAGGAATTTTACTGGCATTGTCAGTTAGCAGCACATCGGCGATGGCGTCAAATTCCGACAAGACTGAGACGAAAAAAACAGTCAAACCCAATATCGTTCTTATACTGGCTGATGACATGAGCTGGTTCGATGTGGGCGCCTATCATAAGCGTTTTGAGGATGTTCCGAAAAATGCTATCACTCCCAATATTGACAAAATTGCCAGTGAAGGTATGTTATTTACTCGCTCTTTCACTGCAACAGCGATGTGCGCGCCAACTCGCATGCAACTCTATACCGGTATTTATCCAGTGCGTAATGGTGCATATGGTAATCATACACGTGTATACGACGATGTAAAAAGCGCAGCGCATTATTTTAGAGAACTCGGTTATCGAGTTGGACTCTCTGGCAAAGGCCATATATTTCCAAGAAAAGCCTTTCCTTTTGAGCGTACGGGAAGAGAAAATAAAGGTGCTGAAGAAGAATCCTCATTCGGCATCGAGCAAACCAGAAAATTTATGGCTAGAAATAAAAACCAGCCTTTCTTCTTAGTTATCGCCTCAGCCAACCCTCACGGCCCATGGAATCGAGGTGACTCAAGTCTTTATCCTCCCAATGAGCTAAAACTACCGATTTTCTTAAATGACACGCCCGGCCTTCGCTACCGTTTATCAAAATACTTAGCAGAAGTCTCTGATCTAGATCGCGAGGTGGGCCTAATCGATGCTGAGATAGATAAGCTTGACATCAAAAACGACACTATTTTTATCTTTACAAGCGAGCAAGGCAGCAGTTTACCCTTTGGCAAGTGGACTAACTATGATGCGGGTCTTCGTAATGCCTTCATCATTCGCTGGCCAAATAAAATAGATGCCAACGTAAGCACCGACGCAATGATTGAATATGTTGACGTTGTACCGACACTTACCGATCTTGCCTCTAACACCATACCTGAAAATTTAGACGGAAAAAGCTTTAAAGCAGTTTTACAGGGTAAAGCAAGCAAGCATAAGACCCATGTGTTCGGCATACAAACCAGTTTAAATGTGCATGAAGGTGCTCCCTACCCCATTCGATCGGTACGGGGTAAAAAATTCAAGTTAATTCACAATCTTATTCCAGGTAATAACTTTTCGAATGTTGTGACTAACAACAGTTGGTTTAAAGAAGAACTTGCTACAGAGAAAAAAGCTGCTAATGACAACTATGCCGGCTATGTAAAACGACCTGAATTTGAACTTTATAACATTATCAAAGATCCCTTTGAACAAATTAATATCATTAATCAACCACAGTATGCGCGTCAAGTTAATGGACTAAAGAAGGCATTAGCTAGGTGGATGGAGCAACAAGGTGATCTTGGTATAGAAACTGAATTTTCTGTATGTGATAGAAAAGGATTCAATCATCGTGGCTGCAACTAAAAGATTATTTACATTAATTAACTACTTAATTAAAACCAGATAACAGAGCTTGAAATGAAATTACTTATATCTTTACTAGCACTCTCGCTTATCATAACGGCATGCAACATCCCACCGCCATCAGATGGCCAATACAGTGGTGATAATGGTTTGTTTGAAGGCAATACCGAAGCACAGGAAGCAAGTATACATACTAATTTTTCTAAGCATTTTATGATAGGCACAGCCGTATCAGCTAAACAAATTTTAGGTGGCGACCGCTCAACACTTGATTTAATCAAAAAAGAATTTAACGCCATCACGCCTGAGAATATTATGAAATGGGAGTTGATTCACCCCAAGCCCAATGTTTATGAGTTCAAAGCCGCAGATGCCTTAGTCAATTTCGCTGAACAGAACGACATCTTTCTGGTTGGTCATACACTGGTCTGGCACCATATGACACCCGATTGGATATTCAAAGATGACGCTGGTAAATATGTTTCCCGGGAAGTTTTACTCGGCCGACTTGAGGAGCATATCAATGCAGTTGTTGGCCGCTATAAAAATCGGATCGATGCTTGGGATGTTGTCAATGAAGCATTAAATGATGATGGTAGCTTGCGAGAATCGAATTGGCTAAAAATTATTGGTGAAGATTATATTGAAATAGCTTTTGAAATGGCCGCAAAAGCTGCACCAAATGCAAAGCTCTATTACAACGATTACAGCTTAACAGAACCTAAAAAGCGTCGCGGTGCCGTTAGATTAATTGGGAGTCTTCAAGCAAAAGGAGTTAAAATTGACGGGATTGGGTTTCAAGGCCACTACGGCCTAACCTGGCCGAGCCTAAATAAACTCGAAGATTCAATTAAGGCATTTGAAAAATTAGGAATTGATATCTTTATTAGCGAACTTGATGTCTCAGTTTTACCTAGAGGCGGCGAAAACCAGCTTGGGGCTGACATCTCATTAAATATTGAGATTGAAGATAAATTAAACCCATACCCAAGACGATTACCTCCCGTTATTGAGGCTAAACTTGCGAGAAGATACCATGAAATATTTGCTGTGCTTAACAAACATCGAGACATCATCAGCCGAGTTTCTGTCTGGGGCTTATCCGACGAAAATTCTTGGCTAAACGACTGGCCAGTAAAAGAGCGAACCGATTACCCACTTTTATTTGACCGACAAATGAAGAAAAAATCATTTGTTTCTAGTTTGCATCTAGCCAAATAGATTCATTTTAATTACTCAGAAACAAATTGTGTATGCTAGGTCAGTAAGTTAATCGGCTTAGTTTGCCTTTAGCCCTATTAAATTATTAAGGTTTACTATCATGCACCTGACAATACCAATAGGTAACTATCGTGTAAGCCTCTTAGTCACTGGTATTCTCATACTAGTATTGAGTAGCCCCGCAGCAATAGGCAGCCCAAAAATTAACGGCCTTAAACCTAACATTTTATGGATTGTTAGCGAGGATAATAGCCCACTTCTTGGCGCCTATGGAGACAAATTTGCCAAAACACCTAATATAGATTCGCTGGCCAAGAAATCGATTGTTTTCGATAACGCATTTGCTAACTCACCAGTTTGTGCGCCAACACGGTTTTCCATCCTTACCGGTATGCATGCTAACGCAATGGGCACTAATAACATGAGAAGTCGTTACCGTGTTCCCAATTTCGTCAAACCTTACACTGACTATTTACGTGCTGCAGGCTATCATGTCACAAATGACAATAAAACTGATTATAACTATGCCACCAGCAAAGATATACCGACAGACAAACATCTAAGTTACCAAGATTGGCAAACCATTGATGGTGAAATATGGGACCGAGGTGATTATAACGATCGTCAGGAGAGCCAGCCTTTTTTTCATGTTTATAATATGTATGAATCGCATGAAAGCAGATTGCACCGCCCACTTAAAAATAGAATACATGATCCTAGCAAGGTTAAACTCCCACCTTACCACCCTGATACACCTGAAATCCGAGCTGATTGGGCCTTATATTATGACCGTATTACACAAATGGATTATTTAGTTGGTAAAAAACTTGCTGAACTTAAAGCCGCCAACGCACTTGAAAACACCATTGTTTTTTATTATTCCGACCACGGTGGCGCATTAGCAAGAAGCAAACGCTTTCTTTATGATACCGGCACAAAAATTCCGCTGATAGTTCATGTGCCTGATAAGTTTCGGCACCTATTGTCCTATAAAATGGGTGGCCGAACAGATCAAGTCGTTGATATTGTTGACCTAGCACCGACAATATTTCACTTAGCCGGAATTAAGAAACCAGCACATATGCATGGCGAAAGTATTTTTAGCAATGTCAGTAAAAAAAATAAGTCCTACAGTTATCTTTATCGTGGAAGAATGGACGTACGGATTGATCTAGTTCGCGCCTTACGCGACAAACAATTTAAATATATTCGAAACTATATGCCTCATCGACCTAATGGCCAGCACTTGGCATATCTCTGGAAGGCAGCTTCTGTAAGATCTTGGCAGAAAACATGCCAGCGAGGACAATGCAACCCAAACCAGCAGCGATTTTGGCAGACTCGCCAAACGGAGGAACTCTATGATACAAAAAATGACCCGTGGGAAGTAAACAATTTAGCTAATGACCCCACTTTTCACTATCAGCTAACCAGCATGCGTAAAGATTTACAAGCCACAAACCGATACTACAAAGACGTAGGCTTTATTCCAGAAGGAGAATTAATTGAAAGAACAAAAAAAATAACTGGCTACGAACTCGTTAGAAAATCTAGTTTTCCTATCGACCTCATAATTGAAACTGCTGAGATATCCAGTTTGGCCGACCCTAAAAAGTTAGATCTTTTAATTAAGCGTCTATCACATTCAGAAGCGGTTGTCAGGTACTGGGCGGCGGTAGGTTGCAGCATTCTCAAATTCCAATCAATGCCTGCTAAAACTGCATTGATCGCAAGACTCGATGATACTTCGGCGGATGTGAAAATTGCCGCAGCCGAAGCACTGATTTACTTAGGCTCTGAAGAGAAAGCACTGGCCGCATTGATGCTACAGCTGAAGCACCCATCAGCCATGGTTAGAATCCATGCAGCCAATGTTCTCGACGCTATAGGCAGCAAAGCCAAACCAGTCGCCAATGAATTGAAAATGTTGGTTAATTCAATGCAACAATTAAAGAAAGAAGGGAAACTACCTGACGAAAATTATTTGTTAACTGCATTGTCTTATACAGTCTCAAAATTTTAGTGATAATGCTCACCATTAGTTATTAAATAATCCGTCTAACCGCTTTATTATGAGAGTTTTTAATCTCGAACATAGCTGAAATTTGAAATAAAGAGAAAAAGCTGTTTAGGCAGTAAAAAGAACTTTATAATATCGCAGCCATTAACCTTAACAGAAATAAAATATTATGTATTTAGGAATAGATTTAGGAACCTCTTGTGTAAAAATCATCGTTTTGGATGATGATGAACAACTGATTGTACAAGCGTCATCATCGCTAGAGGTGAGCAGACCTAAGCCATTATGGTCTGAACAAAACCCTGCAGATTGGTGGCAAGCTACCAATCTTGCGATGCAAGAACTGCTTGAAAAAAATCCTGCCGCAATACATTCTATTAAGGCGATAGGTTTATCGGGGCAAATGCACGGTGCAACCTTGCTAGATGTCGATAACAATATTATTCGTCCAGCAATATTGTGGAATGATGGTCGCAGCGAAGTGCAGTGTAAGCGTATCGAGGCCAACGAACCTAACTCGCGAGTAATAACCGGCAACATCGCCATGCCAGGTTTTACTGCGCCTAAGCTTGTTTGGTTAGAGGAAAACGAACCAGATAACTTTGCGAAAGTCGCTAAAGTTTTACTACCGAAAGACTACCTACGTTTCTTAATGAGTGGAGATTTCGCCTCTGACATGTCTGACAGTGCTGGAACATTATGGCTCGACGTGGAAAACAGACAATGGTCAAAAGCTATGCTTGAAGCCACTAATCTTACCGAAGATCATATGCCTACCCTATACGAAGGGACTCAAATTACCGGCACACTCAAACCAGAATTAGCTAAAAAATGGGGCATGCAGACCGTACCAATAATTGCTGGTGGCGGCGATAATGCAGCAGGAGCAGCAGGCATTGGGGTAATAAATCCAAATGAAGCATTTTTATCACTGGGTACGTCTGGCGTGTATTTTGTTGCTAGTGAAAGTTATCGACCTAACCCTGACAGCGCCGTCCATACATTCTGCCATTGCATAGACAACACTTGGCATCAGATGTCAGTTATATTGAGTGCAGCTAGCTGTTTATCATGGGTGGCAAAGTTAACCGGCTATCAAGATGAAGAAAGCTTACTTGTTGATGTTGAAAAGCTCGATTTTTCAAAGCCCTCAACAGTGACCTTTCTACCATATTTATCTGGCGAGAGGACCCCGCACAATAATCCGAATGCAAAAGGTGTTTTCTTTGGTCTAGGCCATAATACTGATTCAGCTGAACTTGGCCGCGCGGTCTTAGAGGGAATCGCCTATGCCTTTGCTGATGGCCAGCAAGCTTTAATTGCCGCAGGCACAAAAATAGACACGGTCTCTGTCATCGGCGGCGGGTCTGTCAGTAAACTCTGGGGAAAAATATTAGCTAGCGTGTTAAATAAACCTCTAAGCTATCGGCAAGGCGCTGAAGTAGGCCCAGCCTATGGAGCCGCACGCCTAGCTAAATTAGGAACCAGCACTCTTAGTCCAAGTGATGTTTGTCTTGCCGGCGAAATTAATCATATTATTAAACCCGATCAAACAATGTCTAGTTATTATTCAAAGCAACACAAAAAATATCAAAAACTTTATCAAAACTTAAAAGACTGCTTTTAAGTTTGTTTAATTTTTTTCAAGCAGGAGCGATTCATGAACGAACAATTTTTCAATACGGTTAATAAAATTCAATTTGAAGGTGCTAACAGCACCAACCCTCTTGCTTTTCGTTATTACGACGAAAGCCAAGTCGTAATGGGTAAAACCATGAAGGAGCATCTTCGTTTTGCCGCCTGTTATTGGCATAACTTTTGTTGGGCAGGCTCTGATATATTTGGTGAAGGTACTTTTGAACGTCCATGGATTCAACCGGTCGGCGACCAATTAGCACTGGCCGAGCAAAAAGCAAAAGTTGCTTTTGAGTTTTTTGAGAAAATTGGCGTGCCCTACTTTTGCTTTCACGATGTCGATATCGCACCTGAAGGCGCATCACTAAAAGAATTTCACTCCAATGTTAATCACATCGCTGATTTTTTTGAAAAAGAAATGGATCGGACTGGCGTTCAATTACTTTGGGGAACAGCAAATTTATTCTCCAATCAACGCTTTTGTGCTGGCGCCTCAACTAATCCTAACCCAGAATTGTTTGCTTATGCTGCAGCACAAGTGAAGCACGTAATGGATTTGACTCATCGTCTCGGTGGTGAGAACTATGTTCTTTGGGGCGGACGTGAAGGCTATGACACACTGCTTAACACTAATCTAAAACATGAAGGCGAACAGTACGCACGTTTCCTTAAAATGGTTATTGAGCATAAACATAAAATTGGCTTCAAAGGAACACTATTGATTGAGCCCAAACCTCAAGAGCCAACTAAACATCAGTATGACTACGACACAGCAACCGTCTCAGGATTTTTGCACAAGCACGGTATTCATGACGAAATTAAAGTTAACATTGAAGCCAATCATGCTACCTTAGCTGGTCACAGCTTCCATCATGAAATTGCTACCGCCTGCGCCGAAGGCATTATGGGCAGTGTCGACGCGAACCGAGGTGACATGCAAAATGGCTGGGATACCGACCAATTCCCTAACGACGAAGCTGAATGTACGCTAGTTGTTTATGAAATACTAAAAGCTGGTGGCTTTTCAACGGGCGGCTTTAACTTTGATACTAAACTGCGCCGCCAGTCATGCGCCCGTGACGACTTATTTATTGGTCACATAGGTGGCATGGACACAATGGCTAAATCACTAATCAATGCCGCTCAGCTTATTGAAGATGCGCCATTAAGTAATTTTGTAAATGAGCGCTATGCTGGCTGGCAGCAAGAGCTTGGACAAAGTATTTTATCAGGCGAGCACAACTTAGAGAGCTTATCCAAACTAGTGTTAGAAAATAATATGAGTCCTAGGCAGGTTTCTGGACGTCAAGAGTTGCTTGAGAATATTGTCAATCGCTATATCTAATAGCCTATCCGCACAAAAAGTCTACACTTATTAAGTGAAAACACTTTATACTTACAAATTCACTCGACCAGCTCTATGGGTTGAGTGAATTTGTCTGGTATTTAACCATCCTAATTTAGCTCCGTTAATGACTTAAGTTGATGACAATGAATTTATTAGAACAATTGAAACAAGTAACTGTGGTAGTTGCCGATAGCGGCGATGTCGATTCTATCAAGGCATTAAATCCTACCGATGCTACGACCAACCCTTCGCTCATCCTGCAAGCCGCGAAACTACCTCAATATCAACATTTAATCGCTGACGCAATCGATAAAGCGGGTAGTGATATTGACGATATTTGCGACCAACTGATTGTCAACTTTGGCTGTGAAATACTTAACCATGTACCGGGTCGCGTATCATCTGAAGTCGACGCCCGATTATCATTTGATACTGAAGCCAGTATTGCCAAAGGCCGCAAACTTATCAGCCTTTATGAAGCTGCTGGCATTGATAAAAAACGAGTACTGATTAAATTAGCCTCTACATGGCAGGGAATTAAAGCGGCAGAACAACTTGAAAAAGAAGGGATTGCCTGCAACTTAACCTTACTGTTTTCGAAAGCCCAAGCCATTGCTTGCGCAGAAGCTAATGTCACTTTGATTTCACCCTTTGTTGGTCGTATTCTCGATTGGTTTAAGAAAAATGAAGGCAAAGAGTTCTTTGGTGCGGATGATCCTGGTGTTAAATCTGTCACGGGTATTTATAACTACTACAAACAATACGGCTATGACACGGTGGTGATGGGTGCAAGCTTTAGAAACACCGGTGAAATTATTGAGCTTGCTGGCTGCGATCTACTCACCATATCACCTGCCCTTTTAAATGAGCTGCAAGACACTGAAGGCAAATTACCCACTAAACTGTCTTCAGCAGACATTACCAAGAAAAATCGAGATGAAATCATACCATTGACCGAGTCCAGTTTTTCCTGGCTTCATAATGAAGATGCGATGGCGGTTGAGAAGCTCGCAGAAGGAATTCGTAATTTTGCCAAAGACCAAGCCATTTTGGACCAGCTGGTAACGGATATTGTGAAAAAAAAATAATCAGCTGATAGGATGATCTGACTGATTGTTACAAGGCCAGCTTACTTAAGGTAAACTGGCCTTATTTTTCATACATAAAAAGAAATTGTTATGAATATTACTCGCTATGAAATAGCTAATCAGGACGGCGACCTTATCAGCATCACAAACTTTGGTGCGCGTTTAATCTCATGGACGACAATCGTCGATCAACAGCCGCGCAATATTATTTTAGGCTATCAAAATCTCAGCGATTATTTGGCCGACAGCTTTTTCATGGGTGCAATAGTTGGCCCCTATGCCAACCGTATTGCTGGCGCAAGATATCAAATCAATGAGAAGCTATACCCTCTAGATGCAAACGTAGACAAGCATCAGTTGCATGGCGGTAGCAATGCCCTAGCGAATATATTCTGGCAAAGCATTGAGCAAAAAAATGATACGTTAACATTAGAGTGCCATTTAGCGGACGGCTTCAATGGCTACCCTGGAGGTATGACAATTTGCGTTCGCTATGCATTATCATCCCATAGTGAATTAACCATTGAAATAAGTGTTCATAGTGAGCGAACCACTGTTGCAGGGCCAACCACACACCCCTATTTTAACCTTAACCAAGACAATAGTGAAAAGCGTCATCAACTACAAATCTTTAGCGAGCACTATACACCGCTTGATAAGGCAGGCATACCAACGGGAGATATCATGTCTGTTGCCAATACCGATTATGATTTTTTAAGCGCGCGGCAAATACCCAACACATTTCAACTTGATGATAATTTTTTACGATCTCTGCAGGATACCACGAACAGTGAACAACAACTGCAACATGCAGTAGTGCAAAGTTATGATAAAAAATTACAGCTTCACGTCAGCTCCAACTACCCTGCCATGCAAGTCTATACAGGCCAATACCTAGAAGTACCCTTTAGCCCATTACAGGGTATTTGTTTAGAACCCCAATTTTGTCCCAATAGCCCCAATCAAACTAATTTCCCTTTTCACCTCACCAGCCAGTATCGGCCTTTAAAATCAGTCATCCGCTATCGGCTAGAAAAGTAATCTTTTTATCCGTCAACCAGTGATGTATCTTTAAATCGTAAGATTTATCGCTTGGCACCTGCGTCAATAAATCTAGTTGCACATTATTAGTACAGAGTGTTAAAATTGTATCGTTCTAAAAACAACCTTGTTGATAGGTGTCTAGTGGAATCGCAGGAATTTTCCTGTATTAGGAACCACTGCTAGACTTAAACGGGAAGTTCGGTTAGTTTAATGTAATAAACGATTCCGACGCTGCCCCCGCAACGGTAATTAGCATCAGCTGAAAACGCTGAGTGCATAGCCCGGAACCGGCCTCCGACAATTAGCAACCATCGCGGAGGGCGATATGGCATTGCACAGTCATCAGGGGCTAATCATGAGCCTCGATCCTGTCACGGTATTCATTTACCTCAAGCATCCATTACCCAACAAAGCGATAATACGATCACAACGCCCCGTTGCGTCATCGTGATGCAGTGTTAAAGCGCCTGTCGAAACAGAGACATTTTCGTCTCCTGATTAACTATGCCCGTCAGCTTGGTAGGATTTTTTGTTATTCAATAAAATCCAGCATATTTTTTTCCGGTATGCTCGCAAGCATCAACAGCGTTGCTAACGAAAACGCTAGCAAGCACAACAGCATCGAAGAAATTATTGTTAGCGGTTTGCTGCCTGAACCGATACATCGCCTTGCAAGTAGTGCCAGTTTAATCACCGCCGAGGATATCGCTCGAAGTGGCGCGAACAGTCTACCTGAACTCTTGTCACAACTTGCTAATGTCACGCTTAAGTCTTACAGCGGCAACGCTAAGTCCAGCAGTATTGATATTCGAGGTTCGGGTGCCACGAGTGTTAGCAATGTATTGGTCTTAGTTGACGGCGTAAAAATGAATGCCAGCGATCTTTCTGGGGTCGATTTTTCACTGATTAACTTACAACACATTGAGCACATTGAGGTCATACGTGGCGGCAATACCGTCCGCTATGGCAGCGGCGCATCGCATGGGATAATTAATATCATTACCCGAAACAAAAATACTGAAAATGCTCGGTTAATACAAGTTAGCGCAGGACAACATGACGATTACCGAATAACTACGAGCATCCAAAAAAGTGACTATAAGCAGCATTTTTCAATCGATGCTTCTATCGCCGAGTCGGCAGGCTACCGTCAGCATAACCAACTCGATCAACAAGATCTCTTATTTAATTACCGAACAAGACTCAACACTCTTGATCAATTCAACTTTAATAGCCGATTACATCGCGATACTTTTGAGCACCCTGGTGCATTAAGCCCCTCAGCAATAGACAATGGCAGTATCGATAGGAAAACAGGCAGTGTCGTCGCAGGATCTGAGGGTAAAACACGCGATGACGCCCAGCTATTTAATTATCAAAAACACTTACATCCTCAACTATTACTAAGTGGCCGTTTACACTTTCGAGAAAGAGAAAACCACTATATTTTTGGTGAAACACTTAAACAGACAGCGAAAGCCAATCGCGACCGGATCGAGCAACGGACTCTGGCCACCGAATTATTATTGCAATGGCATAGCCAAAATGAGCAGGTTTTTATATTTAGTGGCATCATTGATGAAAACAATGATTATAGCCGCAGCCAAGGCGGTCAAGATATCGAAAACAGCAATCATTATTTGGGTAAATTAACATCAGAGGCTGAATTTATCAGCTTTCGCCTAAAGCCCAGTGATAAAATAATGTTCGACATTGGCTATCGTCACGATCGAAGTGAAAATCAATTTAAACACCAACAACTCATTGCTGACGAACAATCAAATCAATGTGATACTTATCTAATAGAGTCGGCAATTGGTAACTATCCAAATAAGATCAACTGCCCTTTAATTAAAAGTGATAGAACAATCGCAAAGCATCTCTGGCGTAATGAGGCTTTAGAATTTCGCAGCTTATTCGCACTTAACCATCAACTTAATGCCTATTTCAGCTTATCAAAAACGTTTCGCAACCCCAATGTTGACGAACTGATTTTATCAGCTCCCGATTTATCACCGCAAACCGCCGATCGCTATGAAACTGGCATCAAGTTTTACGGTGAAAGACTGAATATCGATGTCGGCTTTTTTGACTTCAAAACTCATCATGAGATTTTGTTTCGCAGCGGTATCGAGCATGGAGTTAACTTTAATGCCATGGGTCTTATTAAGAGAACCGGCGCAGAATTACAGGGTCGAATCTTCATTGATAGCAATATGGATTTTACAGTAGACCTAGGTTACACCGACGTCGTTACCGAAGATGACAAGCGAATACCCTTAGTGCCGTTTTGGACTAGCTCAATAGGGGCTAACTGGCAAATCAAACCATCCACTCACTTGTCGATTAGTGCTAACTACACAGGCCAACGCTTTGACGGCAACGACTTTAATAATAACAGTTTTCCTGTTATTGATAGCCACACAATCTTTAATGCAACACTGCATGTTCAATACAAACTAGTATCTTCAGAAAACATTGGCTTGTATATCAGCATCAATAATCTTTTTAATGCTGACTATTACGATATTGCCTATAGCCATACGGTCTATCCTGCACCATTAAGAACCATCATGGGAGGCGTGAGCATTGAGCTTTAACTACACTTCAATCATACAGTACAGCTTAGCCATGCTAAGCCTAGCTATCAGTTTTCAGATAGCAGCTGGCCCCTTTGCACCTGCACCTCCACCCGCACCTGAACCTATCGACAACGGATCAACCGCTATACCCGCAAAAAGCCTGTCAATTGTAGCTTGGGCACAAGGCTATGAAAATTATTTTCCTGGCAGCCATGTTGATCCACCATTTCAAACACCAGAGAAAGCACTTTTAGAAGCAGGAAATAGCGATGGTAATAATACAGGCCATATGTTTGACATCGTCTCTCTAGGTAGGGGCGGCAGCATCACCTTACTATTTAACCCACCTATTCGTAATGGCGAAGGGTACGATTTCGCGGTTTTTGAAAACAGTTTTTCAGGCGATTTTTTAGAATTAGCGTGGGTAGAGGTTTCTTCGAATGGTGTTGATTTTTTTCGTTTTTATAATATTTCATTGACCGAATCCGATGTTGGCGGCTTCGGAATTATTGATCCCACCAACGTGACCGGCTTAGCGGGAAAATACGAGCAAGGCTTCGGCACACCGTTTGATTTGCAGCAGCTCACGCTCACCCATAGCAATCTGAATAATCTCGACCTTAACCGCATAAGTCATGTCAAAATAATTGATATTGTGGGTGATGGCTTTCATTACGACAGCATTACCTCAGGCAATGGGCCCAACCCTATTTATGATCCTTACCCTACATGGAGTTCCGCCGGATTCGATCTCGATGCAGTCGCGGCCCTCTATATTACTGAAGCTTTATATGAAGAAAATGTTCCGATACCCCCGCTATTTTCAAGCTTACTGAGCTTATTAATACTGCTCATAAATCAATTGAGCAGATCTTTTCAATCACCAAAAAAACATAAATCTCTGGAGTTTTAATGATGGATATTAACCTAAAAAAAACCTTATGCACTTTTGCAAGTCTTTTTCTCACCATTCAATCACAAGCCATCGTAGTTGACTTTGATGACAATGTGCTTGCACCCAATACAACACCTGCCATTAGCGGCGCTGGCAGCTTTAGTAGTAACGGAGTTACCTTCACGAATAATTGGAATACCCAATATAATTGTTGCTGGAGCAATTTCACCTATTCCAATCAAACCGACACTACTACCGCTGGTTATCTGAACGACCGCAGTGCGATAACTGGCACCGACGTAAGCGGTAACGGCAACTATGCAGTGGCGTATAACAACAGTTCAACTGATGCTAACATCCAATTTGGTAGTGCCACTCAAGTCAACTCAGCCTACTTCACCAATACCACCTATGCTTATCTTGCGGTTGCAGATGGTAATGATGGCTATGGGGGAGTGAAAGGCCCATTTGCAACCGGCGATTTTTTCACCCTAACGATACGATGCTTAGCGCAAAATGGGAGCGTGCTCAATACCTTCGATTTTGATTTAGCCGACGGTGCTAATGTAGTAAATAGCTGGGAGCTTGTTGATCTATCCACATTAGGGACGGTTTATGGGCTGTCGTTTGGGCTCAGCTCATCGGATAACGGCGATTGGGGGATGAACACTCCCGCATACTTCGCCATGGATAACCTTAATATTCAGAGCGTACCCGTGCCCGCTTCAGCGCTGTTATTGACATCTGCACTTTCACTTTTTGGCCTTTTGCGCCGTAAAACTCGATAATTATTTTCAGCCTCCTGCAGTCACCCTCTCGGAGCTGCTGGAGGCTTTAATATGCGCTTATTGCCTTCCCTACTTGCTCGGCTTAAATTACAATAAGTCTTTTAGACAATGGGCATCCAAGCTTTCAATGAGCGACACAATTAGCCAAGACAGCCACACACCAATGATGCGCCAATTTCTCAAGATTAAGGCGCAGCATCCCAATGAACTGCTGTTTTATCGTATGGGCGATTTTTATGAATTGTTTTTTGACGATGCTAAGCGTGCCTCGGAGCTTCTGGACTTAACACTAACCGCTAGAGGTAAATCCGGCGGCAACCCCATACCGATGGCCGGCATTCCCTACCATGCAGCCGACGGATACTTAGCCAAATGTGTTAACGCAGGACTCAGCGTTGCTATTTGTGAACAAGTGGGTGATGCAGCTACTACTAAAGGCCCAGTTGAACGGCAAGTGCAACGCATTATCACACCCGGCACGCTCAGTGACGAAGCTTTGATGGATGCCAAACGCGAACCGCTTTTGGTCTGTCTTTACCAGCAAGCTGATACCTATGGTTTAGCGTGGTTGGCCATGGCCAGCGGTAAGTTTTCGATTTGTGAGACGCAGTCAACTAACGAATTGAAGACTGAGCTACTTCAACTTGATGGCGCTGAACTGCTCACTATTGATGCCAGTACTATTGCTAACACTATTGTCGACCCCAATATTATTCGCGAACGACCCGAATGGGAGTTTGATCACGACACAGCAGTTAAAGAACTAAGCCGTCAATTTGGCACGCGTGATTTATCGTCTTTTGGTGCCGACGCCTACCCTATTGCTGTCTGCGCCGCCGGCGCCTTAATTCAATATGCTCGATCGACACAATCAGGCCCTCTGCCGCACATCAAAAACTTAGCGGTAGAACAACTTCGGGATTACTTATGCATCGATGCAGCCAGTCGTCGTAATTTAGAGTTAGACAAAAATCTCAATGGCGATGAGGCGAATACCCTGCTTGCTATTATCGATCATGCATCTACGGCAATGGGTAGTCGTTTAATAAGACAATGGCTGGCTAAGCCATTAAATCAATTAGCGCCAATTATTGCGCGCCAGCAGGCGATACAAGCACTGCATCATAACTTTTCCTTTGAAGCGATTGGCTCGACCTTAAAATCTATCGGTGATATGGAGCGTATTTTAACCCGCATCAGTTTACGCAGTGCACGGCCGCGCGACCTCACCCGCCTAAGCGATTCGCTCAATGCATTGCCGGCTGTTCGTGCCCTGTTGGCAGAAATTGATAACCCCTTGATTGATCGCCTTCATCTTGAAATAGGCGTTTTCCCCGAGCAGCAAGACCTGTTATCGCGCAGCCTCATAGACAATCCGCCAATGACCGTGCGCGATGGCGGCGTCATTGCGAATGGTTATGACAGCGAACTCGATGAACTTCGCGCTCTAAGCACGAACGCCTCTGATTTTCTACTCCAGCTAGAGCAACGTGAACGCGAAAAAACGGGGATCAGCACCTTAAAAGTCGGTTACAACCGTGTGCATGGCTATTATATTGAGATCAGTCGCGCACAATCGGTAAATGCACCGGTCGAATACACCCGTCGCCAAACCCTTAAAAATGCTGAGCGCTTTATCACCCCCGAGCTTAAAGTCTTTGAAGACAAAGCGCTTAGCGCACAAAGCAAAGCTTTAGCGCGAGAAAAATACCTTTATGAACAATTGCTCGAGCAATTAAATGCGTCATTAATTCCTCTGCAACAATCTGCCGCCGCCATTGCTGAAATGGACTGTTTAACCACCTTAGCAGAGCGTGCTGATAGCCTGAATTGGCGAAGCCCTCACCTTGAAGAGCGCGCCGGCATTGTTATTAAACAAGGCCGCCACCCGGTGATTGAGCAAGTGTCGAATGAGCCTTTTATTCCTAATGATTTGCAGGTTGACCAGCAACGTCGCATGCTAATTATCACCGGTCCAAACATGGGCGGTAAATCAACCTATATGCGACAGATTGCACTTATTACTATCTTGGCGCATATGGGTAGTTACGTGCCCGCCGAATCAGCCACACTCGGCTTGGTCGATCAAGTATTTACCCGCATCGGCTCTTCGGATGATCTTGCCGGTGGACGCTCTACCTTTATGGTCGAAATGGCCGAGACGGCGCACATTCTGCATCATGCCACCGATCGCAGTTTAGTCTTAATGGATGAAATTGGCCGCGGCACCAGCACTTTTGATGGCCTGTCATTGGCCTGGGCCTGCGCCCATCACCTCGCCATGAAAATTCAGGCCTTTACCCTCTTTGCAACCCACTATTTCGAACTCACAGGGCTAACAGATACCCATCCCAGCATTGCGAATGTGCACCTCGATGCCACAGAATACGGTGATGATATTGTGTTCATGCATACCGTGAAACCTGGACCGGCCAACCAAAGTTACGGAATCCAAGTGGCTAAATTAGCAGGTATTCCTAATCCAGCCTTAAACTTTGCACGCGAAAAGCTTTTAGAGCTTGAAAAAAACGCCTTAGGATTAAAGAGAGACAATCCGAATGAAATCAACTTATTCAATAAAAACAATAGCTTAAAGGAATGTTCAACCGCTGAGAAAGCGCTCAGCCAGGCCGACCTATTCCTTAGTGATAACGGCGCTCTAAATGAAGCCCTGTCAGCATTAAACCCCGATCAAATGTCGCCCATGGCGGCACTCGAGGCACTTTATCAACTGAAGAAGCTTCTTTAATTGAAAATATCTCTGTGAACCAAGCACTTAGCTATTCCGTATAGTTATTAAAAATCGACAATATGGGTTTGACTGAAAATTAACGCGTGATAGACTCCGCCCTCGATTCGTTTTGACGAGTGTTCATTCTCCATATAACCAACGAGTACTTTGCAATGACTTTTGTTGTCGGCGAAAACTGTATTAAATGCAAGCATACTGACTGCGTGGAAGTCTGCCCAGTTGATTGCTTCTATGAAGGACCAAACTTTTTGGTGATTCATCCCGATGAATGCATTGATTGCGCACTATGTGAGCCCGAATGCCCAGCAGAGGCAATTTTTTCTGAAGACGAGTTACCCGAAGGACAAGAGGTCTTTCTTGAACTTAATGCAGAACTTGCCGAAGAATGGCCGAATATTACTGAGATGAAGCCTGCTCCGCCTGATTCTGAGGAATGGAATAATGTTCCCGGAAAACTTGAACACTTAGAAAGGTAAACCTTATCCTTAAAAAAAAAGACCCTTAGGGTCTTTTTTTCTATCCGAAAGTTCATTCTCTATTTGCTAAACACCGATTCGCTAGATAGGCCCTCGTTTCGCATAATTTCTTTTAAGCGACGAAGTGCCTCCACCTGAATCTGTCTAACACGTTCGCGCGTCAAACCAATTTCTGCACCCACCTGCTCTAAGGTCGCCGACTCATGGCCACGTAAACCAAACCGTCGCGTAATCACTTCACGTTGCTTCTCCGACAGATCATCTAGCCATGCATCTACACTGATACGTAAATTATTATCCTGCAATAACTGCGCAGGATCCGACACTTTATTATCTGCTACGGTTTCAACCACGGTTCTTTCAGAATCATATCCTAATGGCGCATCTAATGAAGTCACACGCTCATTTAACTTAAGCATTTTCTTCACATCTGCAACTGGCTTATCCAATAAATCTGCAATTTCCTCAGCCGTCGGTTCGTGATCGAGCTTTTGACTGAGTTCTCTGGATGCACGTAAGTAAACATTCAATTCTTTGACCACATGAATCGGTAAGCGAATAGTTCGCGTTTGATTCATAATACCGCGTTCAATAGTTTGTCGAATCCACCATGTTGCGTAAGTCGAAAAACGAAAACCTCGGTCGGGGTCAAATTTTTCAACTGCTCGAATAAGGCCTAAATTACCCTCTTCAATTAAATCTAGCAGCGTCAAACCACGGTTTAGGTAGCGACGAGAAATTTTCACCACCAAACGCAGGTTAGATTCAATCATTCGCTTACGGCCAGCTTCGTCTCCCGATAGTGCCAGTCGAGCAAAGTGCTTTTCTTCATCGGCTGTCAATAGCGGTGAAAAACCAATTTCATTAAGATACATTTGCGTGGCGTCAAGCGATTTAGGCGAACGACTCACCGTTTTGCGCCTGGCATCCATATCACCGGCAATCTCTTTTATATCTTCTTCTAAACTATCAGATTGGCCAGCATCATTAAGCTCAACGTCTAATTGCTCTTCTGAATCGATTGACATTAACGTCACCTCAGTGAATGTTATTCATCTATTTAAAATCATGTAGAACTATCGTTAACTTTTAGATCAGTAAGGCTAACGCCTCATAAAAAAGCCAACTAACTTTATTTTAAAGGTAGTAAACTCATTGGATTTACTGGCCTACCTTTTTTTCTAATCTCAAAATGCAAGTGGTTGTGGGTCGTGCCACTTTGGCCTATTTCAGCGATCTTTTGGCCAACTTTAACTTTTGTGCCTGTTTCTACCAAAAGACGACTGTTATGTGCATAGGCGCTTAAAAAGGTATCGCCATGTTTGATAATGAGCAGCTTACCGTAAGCCGCCAGTCCAGATCCTGAGTAAACCACAATGCCATGATTAGCGGCCATTACCGGTTGACCGTAACTGCCACTAATATCAATACCTTTGTGAGCCGCATTTTTAGCCTGAGTAAATCCTTTACTGACCTTACCTATCGCAGGCCTTTGCCAAGTTCCCAATACTAATGGCTTAGATGAAGCATGCTCTATCACCTCTATTGGCATCTGCCTTGGTTTTGCAACAACTGCTTGCTTCGATTCTTTAAGAACTGGCACGGTCAACGGCCTCGAAGCAGGCAACAAACTTAACCTTTGTCCTTCAACAACGGTAAACGGTTGCTTCAGTCCATTCGCCTTGGCTAAATTCGTTGGGTCTATATCATAGCGCCAAGCAATCGCGTAAAGTGTTTCACCTGTGCTTACCCAATGATGATTAATCTTCTCTGTCGGTGGTTGTGGCAACTCCAAAACGGGCACTGATCCAGTCACCGAACAAGCTAATAAGGCCGTTATTAGCCACAAAACCATCAATCTTTTAAGCAAGGCGCTTCTATTAACGTAATCATTCAACATCATTCGACTTGTTAATGCTGGCAAATCTTAGAACCTCAGTTTTGCAAAGCTTGCTTCAAAATCAACTGACCAGCTTT
>MDTB01097670.1_pt1 | contig 36493 bp, 54 predicted proteins | sample 811161 | NCBI WGS metagenome assembly MDTB01 (sample SAMN05326650, study PRJNA326480) | marine metagenome | isolation source: seawater | place: Mediterranean Sea | collected 2009 | reverse complement strand
GCTTATTCAGATATTCGTCTTAAAAAAGATGTTAAAACAATCGAAAATGCTCTTGATAAAGTTTCTAAATTAAGAGGTGTTGAATACACCAGAATTAGTAATGATGAACGAGAAATTGGAGTTATTGCTCAAGAAGTCAAAGAGGTTGTTCCAGAGCTTGTAGATATAAAAGATAATTCAGACAGTTTTAATGAAGGAATATCTGATATACACGTTATGAAATATCAAAACACAGTCGGTTTATTAATTGAGGCTATAAAAGAGCTACAGAAAAAAGTTTCAGATTTAGAGGGTAAATAATGCCAGTACCTAGTAGTGGAGCGATATCCTTAAATCAATTTCACATTGAAGCCGGGGGCACAAGCGGCACACAATGTTCTATAAATGACTCCGATATTAGAGCTTTAATTAGTAAAGCCTCTGGGTCCACAATGTCATTTAACGAATGGTATGGCGCAAGTAGTGGCCCGTCTAGTTTCTCAAGAACTTTATCTCCCGCACGTTTTCAAATTATTGTGTATCAATACGTGATCTTTCTTAACACAGATTATCGAATGGAAGTTTTTGTGAATAGTTACAATCCGGCGGGATCTAACAACACAGCAACCGGTACAACATCACAATTTATTGACAGTGCCGGTACTTTACAAACATTAGTGCAGGTGGAGGCTTGGGATGGCTACAAGGGCCCGGCGGCCGTGCAAGTAGAATTGTTAGGACATAATGCGGGAAATAACTGGACACTATCTTTTGGAGGATACAACGTTACTCCAGGTAGTAATTTCGGAAATATGACTTGGCAATCAGCACTTAATTCAACAAGCGTTGGTGCAAATAGCAGTACACACAATGTCACTAGATACACTTGGAACGATGGCGGTAATGGTTCATCGTTACAACTTTTCAATTCCACTAGCTCACAATCTTTTAGTATTACTTAAAAAATGAATCAGGAAAAAAAAGATATAAATATTAAACCCCTTACTGAGGAGGTAGCAAAAGAAATCGAAAAAGTCGACGATGCTTTTGTTAATCCTTATGTTCCAAACCCAAATCTAGAAAAAGAAAAGGTCGAAAAAATATGATTTTCACAGTACCAATGAAACCAATTAATGTTGATGGTGAGTTACAGTTTTCTTATGCTATTAACACAAAAAAAGGACAAATAATAAAACGTGAGGATTGGCTTGAACAACCGAATTTAAACAATATCGAGTATTATCCTGGTAATAATAAAATTGCAAAAAGTCTTAATAATTACATTATGACTCAGGGCAAAATTAAAGTCACTTACACCTGGGAAGATGGAGAAATATCTGAGGAAGATATCGAAGAATATAAAAAATTGTGTGCTGATTTAAATGTTGAAGATCCGTACGCAAATTGGTCAGATGGAAATAATAGTATTTCTTGGATCTTAGAATATCCGGCCTGTGTTAAAGATTGGACTGATAGATCACTTGCCTGGGAGCCTAAAACAAAAACTGCATCACTAGAAATTCTTGAGGACGATACTGTTATATTATGTGTTTTACAGGAAAATTTTGGGTGGGATTATAAAAATGTTGATTTAGATCCTGGCGAGGAAATTGATTGTGAAAAAAAAGAAAATTTAAATTACTTATTTTTTGGAAATGACTGTTTAATCACAGTGCAATCTCCGGACGTTGTTGGTGAAACTTTTACATACCAGGCGAAACAAAACGAAATAAAAGAATTAACGAGCAATAAATGTACAATTAAAAACACAAGCGATAAGCCTTGTAAGGTCGTACTATTATGCAAATCCTAAAATTTTTTAAACATAGCTACAAATATTATAAAAGTGAAAGTGACACTTCCGCAGATATAGACCAAATTTTTGGTTTTGTTCAGGCGTTGGATAAAAAGAGAAGTCAAAAGTTAATGAAAAAATTTGATGAATCCGTAGTAGCAAAAAAAGTTTATAAAGATTTACCTGATATTGAAAAAATAAAAAAAAGAAAATTTAAAAAAGGTACTTTTGGTCACGAATTTAAAAAATTTAATGCTGATATGAAACACGATCTTTTTATTGAAAGTATGAAAACTTTAACACCTAGAAATAATAAAGAAAAAAAATTTTTTAAAAGGGCTATGTTTCAACATGATTTAATTCACTTTTTGAATGATTATGACACTACGCCAGTAGGCGAGGTTATGGTTTTATCTTTTAATTTAGCTAAAGAGTGGAGATGGTCATATTTTGCAATATTATTTTCATCCTTTTTTATGGCTTTAAGAAATAGTTTTGATTCAAAAAAAATGTACCCTGGCACCCTTTATCAAAAAATTAAATTTTCTCCTTTAATATCTTTTTGCAAATTAGTGAGAGAGGGATATAAGCACGGCAAACAAACAGATTGGTTAATGACAGTAGATTTTGATAACCTTTACGATTTACCGACAAATCAAGTTAAAAGAAAATTAAATATAACTCCCTCTAAATATTGGTTATTTATTTTGCCATTTTGGACTGAGCTACATAAACAATATAAACAAGTAAGTAAGAACTATAATTAGATGCCATTATTACCAATTAAATTAAGACCAGGTATTAGAACCAACGGAACCAATTATCAAAACAAAGGAAATTGGATAGATGGTAATTTAGTGCGTTTTGAAAATGGTTTTTTAAAAAATATTGGTGGTTGGCAAAAATTAAAATCTACTCCGGTTGTTGGCACACCGATTGGCGCTTATGCTTATTTTACAAACCTAAACAAACAAGTCTTGGCTATAGGTACCAGGGAAAAAGTTTACGTTAATTACGATAATATTTGGTACGACATAACTCCAACAGGCTTCGTTGGCGATATTACAAACTCTCCTTTAGGTTATGGCGCTTATCAATGGGGTAGCGAAGATTGGGGTGACGCTAGATCACAATCAGGCCTGGCATTTAATACAAAGCCATTTAGTTTTGCAAACTTTGGTGAGGATTTAATTTTTGTTTGTGGCTCTGATAATAAAATTTATAAATGGAGACCGGACAACGGGTCAGGAACTACTCCTCCGACACCTGATAGTATTGCCGTGCAATTAACTAACTCTCCGCTAGGATCCCAAGGCGTGTTAGTAACAAACGAACGGCACGTTTTTGCTTTTGGAAATACTGCAAACCCGCGACAAATAAGATGGTCAAGCAGAGAAACAGATACAACATGGACTCCCGCCACAACAAATACGGCCGGTGACTTAATAGTTACATCCGGAGGTCTAATACAAGGTGGAGTCAAATATGGCTCAGACATTTTAGTTTTTACCGATGTTGGTTTAAATAAAATTTATTACACCGGGGCTCCTTTTATTTATGGAATAACAGACGCGGGACAAAACTGTAGAGCGGCAAGTATGAGAACAGTTGTTAATACCGGAAACTTTGTCGCCTGGATGGGTGATAACTCCTTTTATATTTATTCGGGCCAGGTACAAAGATTGCCAAGTGACGTGCACGATTTTGTTTTTGATAATATTAATTATGTATATAGGACATCATCTTGCGGTGGTCACAATCAATTATTTAATGAAATATGGTGGTTTTTTCCTAGTGGTACATCTAAGACGCCTGATAAATACGTTATTTGGAATTATATGGAGAAAACCTGGAGTATAGGAACGCTTAACAGATCATTTTGGATTGACCAGGGTGTTTTTGGTTTTCCAATTAGTGGAGACTCCTTAGGAAATTTATATGAACACGAAACTAATAGCATAAATACATCTCCAAACAATACGGCCGTACCATTTTGTAAATCAGGGCCAATAGAAATTGGAAGTGGTGACAATTTAGTGCAAGTAAACCAAATAATTCCTGATAGTGAGGCCGGTACTTTGCCTGGGATAACTTTAGGTTTTAAAGGTAGAAACACACCGCTTGGCCCGGAGACAGACTTTGGAACATTTACTTTTGAGAATGACGGATATAGCGATGCAAGATTTTCAGCAAGACAGGTGGCTTTAGAAATAACGGGTGATGCAAACCAGGATTTTGAGGTCGGAGACATTCGTCTAGATATAAAACAAAGAGGTCGTAGATAATGCCTGATTACGGAGACGATAGAGGTTTTGGCCCTAGTAAAAGTAGCAATAATTTTGGTGGCGGAAACAAAAACCCTCAAACACATAATAGTAAGGGTACGGCCTATTCTGGAAAACTTGCCGATTTTATGGGGGTAAGAAATGCACCTCCATCTGTTAGTTACAACACACAATCAATAGTACAAGAAAGAGGCGGACTTTCTCACAGATCCGTGAGCCCTAATGACCTGGCCGAAATGGCCGGGATGATGCAAGGCTTAAACAGACAAGGCAATAACACCGATGTTAATAGAGCAATGGAAAGCGCATACGGAAGATCCACAAGCCCGGCAGAAAATAGAGGTGTTTTAGGATCTTATAATTTAGGTATGGGCCAAAATGAAACAACCGGGATGGGATTTATGGATAGTTTAAAATATAACACAGTTGACCAACCTGGTTTCATGGATGCCGTCAAGGGTATGGGTATCGGTTTGTTAGGAAATGCAATAGCGCCAGGACTAGGCACAGTGCTTGGTTTATTAAATAGAGACACAAAAACAAAAAACGTTGATTTAGCAAAGGTAGACAAAATCGATAATTTTGATAATAAAAACAACAAGTTATTAAATTATGGCTCGTAGAAATTTAATTAGACCAGGCGAAGAGTTCGACCAACAATTTTTAAATTATTTGGTGGATCAGATTGAGGACATCACTTCCCTTACATTAACTAAGGGTGAAAGGTCAGAATATAACAGCAATGATGGTTCGGAAATCGTACTAGTCTCGCCTAATGGTACAAAGTATAAGTTAGAGGTAGATAATAGTGGAAGCATTACTACAACAGTCGTCACTTAAAAATGAATGGCTCAGGTGTCGTGATTACATTGTTGCGAGTGTAAAACATCAAGACCTCTATTCAATAGAAGATATAGAGGGTAAAATAGAGAACGGAACTTTCCAATTTTGGCCAGGGAAACAATCCGCATTTATCACAGAAATAAGTCGTTTCCCGCAAAAAACAGTTTTAAATCTAATTTTTTGTGGAGGTGACTACAAAGAATTAGAGTCAATGCTACCGGTCTTAGAAGAGTTTGGTAGACGTTGCGGGGCCACACAAATATTCGGAGGCGGACGCCCTGGATGGTTAAGAAAAATTAAACACCTAGGTTTTAAATCTGAACATCTAATAAGTAAGGAAATATTATGAGTAAAGGAAAAACAGTACAATCAGCACAAGTCAAAACACCAAAATATCAAGAGGACGCATATAAAGAACTTTATGATATGGGCCGTCAGGCGGCCAATAGACAATTTACTCCGTACTCAGGAGACGCGGTAGCAAACCGAAGTGCTGCACAAACAGACGCCTTTAATGCCTCAAGAGATATGTTAAGTGATGCGCAACGTTTTGATCCTACCGGTGGTTTAATGAGTCAAATCGGCAAGGCCGGACAAGTTGGTAGCGTAGGTTATCAAGCAAACGTTGGAAACGCCGGGCCTGGCAATACAAACACAATTAATAGAGGACAAGTTAGAGAATTAGGCCGTCAAGAAATTTTAGGACAAATTGGAAACTATATGAATCCTTACAATCAAATAGTGACAGACCAAGGAGTTAGAGACTTAAATAAAGCCAGGTTAAATCAATTAATGAGTGACCAGGACGCACAAATAGGCCGAGGCGCTTTTGGTGGATCTAGAGGGGCCCTTTTAGAGGCAGAAACAAACAAAAATTATCAAGAGTCTGTCGCTGATTTTGTAGCACAACAAAACCAACAAGCATTTAACACGGCCTCAGAAATGGCCGCTCGTGATGCAGATAGACAATTATCAGCAGACACAACAAATATGGGCCAGGATGCATCAATAGCAATGGCAAATATGGGTGCGTTGAACACCCAGGGAATGCAAGACCAGGCTCTCGCTCAGGAAAGATTTAACAAACTTGCCGACTTAGGTTTCGCCGGGTCACAAATGGAACAGGAAAGACTCTTTAACCAGGCAAAATTTGACGATGCAAGTTTTGACAGAAATAGAGCTATTTATGGTGATATATTAGGCGCCCAAACTCAAGGCTTAGGTGCCGCGTCTCAGCAAGGATTGTTAGATAGAGCAATAACTCAAGAAGACCTAGATTACGACAGATCAGAATTTATGAGAAGGTTAAACCAACCTATAGAAAATCTTGGCATATTTAACAGCGCTGTATCAGGTGTACCATTTATGGGCGCAACAAATACATCATCGCAAAAGAAAACAGGTGTTGGTGATGTAATTGGAACGGGCCTACAAATTGCAAGTATATTTTCAGATAGACGTTTGAAAACAAATATTAAATATGAATACACAATGACAAAAGGCTACAGAGTTTATTCTTGGAATTGGAATGAAAAGGCTAAGGAAATCGGTATTAACGATAATAATTATCCTAATAGCGGAGTCATAGCACAGGAGGTTGCAGACATTAATCCTGAGGCAGTTATTAGAGATAAAAACACCGGTTATCTGGCCGTTAATTACGAGAGGTTATAATTATGGGTTTAAAAAATTTATTTAGTGCGGATCCAATGAGGGTACAACAATTATCGGGCCCACTAGCGCCTGGTCAAGATCCGTCATCAATGACAAGAAACATTCCTGGTTATAGCCCTTTTCAAAATAAATTGGCCGAAATGGGAGGTCTTAATAATATTTTAAGCCAGGACGATATGATGAATATGAGTAATAAAGACCTGGACGCCTATAATAAAAAAATGAAAACGGCAAAAGGCCAGGGAATGTCAGATTTACTTTTTGCTATTGGAAGCGGTTTCAAAGGCGAAGATTTTGTAGATCCGATTCAAAAAAGAAGAGAAGCCAGGACAGAGGCGGCCGAAGCAGACGACAAAAGATTTAAACAGAATGAAATGGCTAGACTTTATAAATCAGGTGACACCGAGGGCGCAATGGCCATCGCGTTAGAACTTGGTGATAAATCTGTTATGCAAGGTATCGTGCAAGAAAGAAACCGAATTGCTAACAGACCAAAAAGGTCATCAGACGGCCGTTACTTAATCAATTATGATGCAGATGGAACTCCGCAATACACCTTGGATAAGGAATTGCAAGAGCAAGAGCTCGACTATCAAAGACAATTAAATGAAGTCGAAAACCTAAAGAAAAATAAACCTGGCGCAAGTTTCTTGGCTAAAGAAATGAAAGAGGTTGAGCTAATAGATAAACTGGAAAGAGTGGCCGGTGATGCTGATTACTTTGCACAAGAAATGGAAGCCGGAAATTTAGATTTATCAATGTCAGATAATTTTGCTGATATGATAAAAAATAACGTAACCGGAAATCTTTTCACTAGCCCGGAAGATCAGAAAGAATTTGAAGTAAATCAAAAATATAACAGATTCTTAGAACAACTTAGAGCAACAAGTTTGGCCTTACAAACTGGTACAAAAACAGACATGGATGCTGAGTTAGCAATGAAGCAAGTAGAATCTTCAAGAAACCCGGAAGAGTTTATAATTGCTATGAATGATCTTAAAGAAATTAATCAAAGACAAGCGGATCTAAAAAAAGGTATTTTGACCGACCAAAGGTCTGAGCTTGGTTATTCAATTCCAGATTATCTTAAACAATCTTTTGCAGATGAAATTCAGTTTGAGGAAGTAGAGTAAGTGAAAATAAAAGTCCAGGGGAAAACTTATGAGGTCAGCGATGAGTTTAAAAACTTATCAAAAAAAGACCAACAAAAAGTTTTACAAAATATAGTAAGCCAGGAAATAGTTTCGGGCCAACAGGCCAACACCAGGCAACCGGAAGAGATAGGCAATATAAAAGGTTTATCCAGGGCCGCTTTAGGCCAGGGCCTTTTATTTGGTTTTGGAGACGAGCTAGAGGCCGGAGTAAGGTCTGGTTTTGGGTTGCTTAGTGATTATGGAGATAAGGTAAAAGATGTCCGTCAAGAGATTGCAGACTACCAGGAACTTAATCCAGGTAAATCTATTTCAGCAGAACTTGGTGGCGCAGTTATTCCGACAGCACTAGCGGGTTTTCTTACAGCCCCGGCCGGAGGCTCAGGTGGTGTTGCGGCGGGTGCCGGAACGGCGGCTAGGATTGCGGCACGAGCTCCAGGCATTGCCAGGCAAATAGGTCAAGGCGCAAAAGTAGGTGCCGGGTATGGAGGTGTATACGGCGTCGGTACGGGCCAAAGTGAAGAGGGCGCTAATATTGGTCAGATTGCATATGATCGTGCTATGAGCGGTCTTAAAGGCGCCGCAATAGGTGGTACAGTCGGTGGAGTTATGCAACCGGCAATCAGTGGCGGTATAAAAGGAATTGGCAAATTAAAAGATAGTGTTAATCAATTAAGGGGCGATGTTAATGCCGCTAATAAATTCGCAAACAGAAAAATACTCCAGGCTACTAATAATGACGGATCTAATTTAGGACTCCAATATAACGCCTTAAAACAACAAAGAGAGGCTCTTATTGCAAAAGCAAATAAAGAAGGAAAAATGTTTCCCGATGAGGTTTATGCAATAGACAATCAAATGTCAAAAATAGCAGACAATATAAACACCGCTAACCCAGGCATAAAAGGTTTAAGTAAAACAGATGATGGCTTGGATATGACCATCGCAGACACCGGTGAGGCGGCACAGAGACTTGCATATGCGGCAAACTCAATGGCTAACACCCAAGGTCAAAAAGTTGCTAATCAATTAGTGGGCCGTCAAAACGACCAGGCAATGAGAATTGTTGGCAATATGCACAAAGCAGTTAAAACAGATCCCAATAAGATAGGCGTACAATATATTGACGACTTAGCCGCGCAACAATCAGGCTCCGCAAGATTAAATTATCCTGAGGCCTATAAAACAACAATTCCTGTATCTGAATTTAAATCAATATTTGGTAATAAAAATTATAATGACCTCCTGGTAGATGCCGCGAAGAGAGCTACAAAAATATTAAAAGCAGATGGCAAGGATGTACCAGACTTAGGAAAAATTTTAGCAGACAAAGGTAAATTATATTTTGGCTCGTTTGATGATTTTATGAGTCAGGATTTATCTACAGAATTTTTTCATGCAATAAAAATGGGTATGGATGACATTATTGACGCCGGGACTAAAGTTAACGCCAGGGGACAAATTGAAGTCACTAAGTATGCTCAGAAAGTTATGAACACTAAAAATAAGTTTAATGACATTATAAAAGCTAATAACAAACAATATGCAGAGGCTAATAAACAGTTTTCAGATAAAGCAAAATTAATTGAAACATTTAATAAAGGTGAAAAAATTGCAAGGCAAGATATTCGCTCAATAGAAAAAACTTTAAATAATTTAAACCCAGGTGAAAAAGAAGCGTTTAAAAATGGAATTATGTCTCACTTTACTGAGTTAGCTGAAAAGCAAGGTAGCAATCAAAATTTTATTAATAAAATTTTTAATAATGAAAAAAATAAAAAATTATTTAAATTAATTATGGATCCTAAAGACTATAAAGCGTTTGAAAAATATATGGCCAGAGAGGGTGCCGCTTCTAAAACTTTAAAAGACGTTCTCCAGGGATCCCCAACGGCTACCAGGCTTCAAGCACAAAAAGAATTAGGAGAGGGTATTGGTGACAATCTCATACAAGCCGGTAACAGAGGCGTAATGGGTAACTTATTATATGCCGGAGGCAAGGCCGTTAATAAATTAGGTGGAGTAGATTCACAAAGAGCAGCACTAATTTCTGAAAAATTGTTTGCAACAGATCCGGCAACACAGAGAAAAATTGTTGAGCAATTAATGAAAGAAAACGAGGCCCTGGCAAAAGAGGTAGCACGAAATTTAAGCATCAGTAACCAGGGGGCTAAATTTTCAGGTGGTGCGTTTGGAGTTGGTGTTGCGAGTGATCCAAACAATCCTAGGTAAATGTTAAGAGACACCGAACGGCTTGGCCGTTCTGGAGAGTTTGTAGTTGCGGCCTTTTTATCTTTACATAGCGATTTAGTATCAGTGGTACCGCACGGATCTCATGCGGATATAATTGCTGAGTTTAGTGAGGCAATGCTTAAATTCCAGGTAAAAACAGTCACCCAACAAAGGCTTAAATATAAAACTAAAAACGATAAAAAGCTAAAAAACAGGAGTGGTTGGTGCCTGGACATGAGGCGAAGCGGAAACACAGTTGACCGGAATTATCATAGCACTATTGATATTTTTGCCTTATATATAGTTCCGTTAGGTAAATTATTGTTTGAGGCATCGAGCGACAATACTAGCAAGACTTTTTCAGACCGATTCGTTGCCGAGCTAGATTCTGAGAAAATGCTTTTGGATTCTGTACAACGGGCCCTCAACAGACCTAAAAAGTGAAACCTGGAGTGATATAATTTTTCGCAGTTTTCCAGGCTACGGAGAGATGGGTGAGTGGTTGAAACCGGCTCCCTGCTAAGAAAATAATTTATTCGGTTTCCGTACTAGATTTCCCGCCATTTATACGCAAGTGTCCTGGTTATGGCTAAGGCCGTGACCATTGCTAACCCTTTCAAGTTATGCCTGGTTATTGACTAAAGCCTCAACATAAACTCAACAAGGAGAGATGATGAGTAAAATTAAACAGCTACATTTAACGCAGAGCGAGATAGATATGCTTAGTGATATCCTTAATCGTTTATATGAGCGCAATAAACACCAGGGCCGCAGAGACCTGAGATGGCTTAATTTTGATCATACAAGAAAGTATGTAGAAAGCATCGCCCAGGACAAGCCGTTAAAACTTATCGACCAGGTTGAGTAGACTTCAACATAGGAAGTCGAGCTATAATACGACTAGTTATAAACAAACTGATGGAGGTAAATTATGACTAAAATAGAAAAAGCGGAAGCCATACAAATCAGAAAAATATTAGATTCTGAATTGCCTGGCATATTAAAAAAGCACGGACTAAAACATAGACTGGGGAACTGCACTTATGACGGCGACTCAGTTAAATTTAGCGGCTTTAGAATAGAAACTGAAAATGCTGATACTGAAGAAATGAAAGCACTAAAAGCTGACATAGAATTCAGAGAAAAGTATATGGAAACAACCTTGAGAATGGGCCTTAATTACCGAATGGGTAAAAAGACTGTTCACTTGGTAGGGTTTAAGCCTAGGTCAAAAAAGCGCCCATATATAATTGAGGAAAGGGAAACCGGACGTCAATTTATTATCGCGGAAGACGAAGCTGAAAAAATGTTTGGCAAGTCTAACGACCCATTTAGAACGGGTGATGGCAAATTGATTAATCAAAAGGCCTCAGAAAAAGCGGTTAATAACCCCTTATAAACTAACTATTAGGCCCGGCATTGTCCGGGCCTTTTTTTTCGCATAAAAACAGAGGAGTTAAAAATGCAAATAAGAAAAACAGATAACAAAAATTCTAATTTAGTCTTAATTACAAGGCATATAAAAGACGATATTACTTTACCAACCTATACAACCTATTATGCAAAACTTTATGAAAAGGGCCGTAAAAACCCCAGGCTTAAAAAAATTGGCATATCTACCGAGCAAGTAAGCCTCACAGTAATGCGCGAAAGGTGCCGAAAATATTTAGATGATCACGGCCGTTTCGGACGTTCTGAGTACACTTTGGATAAAGCATTTAAAGAAATTTATATCCCTGAATTACAGCGCGAGGGTAAAAAAACAATAAAAGATATAAAAAGAAATTTTTATAAAGATATCTCGCCGCATTTTGGGACTACATTATTAAGCGATATAGAGTCTCCGGCCTTACTTATTTGGTTTCAAACCTTAACTAAAAGAACGCCAGGCGGCGCCAACCATTGTTTGTCAATATTAAAGTCTTTATATACTCAAGGAATGCGCCTAGGAATATGCAAACATAATCCTTGCCTACCAATTAAAAAAAATCCTGACAATGAAAGGACTAGGTCTTTTTCAGATGATGAATTATTAAGATTTAGAATGGCTCTAAAAGACGTTGAAAGGCGTTCTATATGGGCCTGGTCTTTTATAATGCTTTCCTTTTTAACAGGCGCAAGAAAAGGAGAGTTGGCTAAGGCAACCTGGGGCCAATATAAAGACGGCATTATTGTTTTAAATGACCATAAGACGGCCGCTAAAACAAAAAAACAAAGAGTTATTTATTTAAATGAAATTGCTGTCGAAGTAATTGAAAGATTACCCAGGCGTTTAGATCATGAAACAATTTTAAAAATTAAAGATCCCAGGACGGCTTGGCTCACTATGATGAAACAAGCCAATATAAAAAACTTTACTCAACATGACTTAAGACATCATTTTGCAAGTACCGGTTTAAATTTAGGCCTGGATCTAATAAGAACCGCAAGTTTGACGGGCCATAAGAGTTTGAATTCTATGAAAAGGTATCAAAGGCCTAGTGAAAAAAGAATGCTACAAGACACTAAATTGATTGAAAATGCTTTATCCGATTAATTTATTGCCCTCGCTGTCGCACTGATATTTAGTTTCTAACTCAAGGTCGATGTAATGTTTGGCCTTGAGTAAATCTTGTACTTTATCTTGCTCTGTACCTTTTTTTCTACAAATATATTTGACAACATTTCCTAAACAATAGCTGAGATTATTTGCCAGGATAAATTTAATCGGTTGAATGCCTAAGGTTTTGTAATGACCGCCGCCTACTTGAATGTCACTTGCTGTAATTTTTTTTTTCGACAATGATTCCATCCTTACTGATTATCTTCATATAAAAATTATAAAACAGTACGGAAAGTTAATACAGTTTGTCACAACATAATAAGTAATTTTTTTTAAAAAATTTTTGTCGTTTACTTGATTTATGATTCCGACTTGACTCATAATAGGGTTCAGTAAGGTTTCATATAACATGAGATGGAAAAAAAAAGGATGGAAGAATCAGTAAAACTTTTAACAACTAAAGAGGTTGCGGCTTTATTTAAACTATCGCCGACGACTTTAGAAATGTGGAGAGCAGAAGATAAGGGCCCAAAATTTATTAAGGTTGGCCGGTATGTGCGTTATAGCACTACAGATTTAAAAGATTATGTGAGGAGACAAACACGTGGATCAGATCCAAACGAATAGGATTATTATTATTATGCCTAGTAAACACGCAATGTGTTCTCCGTCCGCTTTCAATCGTTGGTCTAATTGTCCGGCGTCTGCAAAACAAAACCAGGTATATAGAGGCGAGTCGACTTATGCGGCCGTTGAGGGAACTGTTTGTCACGAAATAGCTGAAATGGGTTTAAAAGAATTACACCAGGGAGTTAGCCTGGAGGATTATTGGCTTGGACGCGATGTTGAGCAAGAAGGTATAAGCGTAAAAGTAACGCAAGATTTAATAAATACCGCAAAGATACATATAGATTATTGTAGAGAAAGAGAGAGAGAGTTAGAGGGCAGACTCCTAATTGAAGAGCAAGTCGAAATGACTGAAATAAGCGACGCAGTTTGGGGCACGAGTGACACCTTAATTCTAAGTAAAAAGGAATTAAATACGATTGAGGTCGTGGACTTTAAGGCCGGAAAGTGGCCCGTTAAAGTCGAGGGCAATCCTCAATTAAAAATTTATGGGTTAGGCGCCCTTAGTCGCTATGGCGACGAGAACACTACTGTCATTATGACAATAGTACAACCTAGAGCGCCAGGTAAAAATAAACCCAAAATTAATTCTGTTAGTAGTAGCGCTGAGGCGGTTGTTGATTGGGGTTATTCAACCTTAAAAGATGCCGTTGAGCGTTGCCTGGAGGATGAACCCGCATTTAGGTCGGGGGATTGGTGTCGTTTTTGTGCCTATAAGGAACATTGCGACGAATATAAACGCACTAATGAATAGGAGTAACTATGAGTGTATCAACGAAAGATCCTAAATTCTCTAAATCTTGGGACGAGCCTTGCTTGACCAGGACAGAGGATGACGGATCTAAAACCGAATGGTATGAGAGAGAACTTAGTGGGCCAGACTTACAAACGATGGCCGATTTACTATCTTGTATCGAACAACAGAACGCCTTGGCCGACAAATTTGAAAGCGCCAAGATTATCGTTCAATCAATGAGTAGCCTGAATAAAAACCAGGAATTACTTTTCGAGAAACTTATCACAACCAACCCAGGCAAGAAAATTGTCGAAGGTGAGGGCAAATTAAATGTGGTTACAAATATAGGAGATAATCAATGAGTTTGAGTGATATTAGAGAAAAGTCGCAGTTAAAACCTCCCCGCTTACTGGTGTATGGAACCGCCGGAGTAGGTAAAACAAGTTTTGGCGCGGCAATGGATAGGCCAATTTTTCTCCTGGCGGAGGATGGTTTAGGAACTATCCAGGCAAAACACTTTCCTGTTTGTAAAACTTGGGAAGAGTTTAAAGGTCGACTTGAGACTTTAATTAAAGATGATCATGATTATAAATCTTTAATTATTGATTCGGTTGATTGGCTTGAGCCTCTTATTTGGAAGCACGTTTGTGAAAAAAATAAGTGGGCAAATATAGACTCGCCTGGATATGGAAAAGGTTTCACGGCGGCCTTAGAAGTTTGGCGTGAATATACCGGACTGTTAGGCATTCTTAGAGAGCAAAAGAAAATGGTAATTTGTCAAATAGCACACACCATTATCAAGCGCCACGAGGATCCTGAGACTGAGGCTTATGATCGTTACACGATTAAGCTAAATCAAAAGGCGGCCGATGTTCTGCAAGAGAACAGTGATTGTGTTTTTTTTATGACTTATAAAAAAGGTACAGTCAAAACTCAAGGCAAGGGCGGAAGCAATGTCAAAGTCGTTAGCGGCGATAGAGTTATCTATACGGAAGAACGAGCAAGTCACTTGGCAAAGAATAGGTATCAATTACCTTATGAAATGCCGTTTGATTGGGCCACAATAAGGGATGCTATTAAAGGTAATGCCCCGAAAAAAGTAGAGGCCGTTGATGGATAATGCAGATTTAAATTCCTTGGCCCAGGACGCGGCCAAGGAGACTGCAAAGCAACACGACTTGGGTTTACTTGAGGAACATCTAAAAGGTACAAAAAAAATTATGGAGGCTTTTATAGAAAAGCACGGCCATATGCCAAATGTGCAAGAAGATTTTCCTCTCGGCCTAATGGATGAGGCACACGACCTTTTAATTAACGTACAAGATTTTTTAAAATTTGTTGATGATTATACAAATTGGGATCTTGGCTAATATAGGAGAATAAAATGGAAACACCATTTAATTTTAATGATAACGACCAACCTGAGGAAGCTAAATCGTCAGGAGGGAAATTGCCAGAGGGCCGTTACAACTTTGAGTTTGTAAGGGTAGCCGGGGCAGATGATAACGCTGAGGATGGAATTGTCTCAGGCAAAAACGATTGGAAAGCACTTAAATTAATTTTTAAGATGATTGATTCAAGAATAGATAAAGACCTATTTTTTGGAACAACTTTCACAACTGATTATGACCCGGCCGCTACTAATAGCAAGGGTGATTCAAAACGTGAAATGCTTTTAGATATGAGTAAGGCAAATTATAAAGCCTTATGTCATTTTGCCGGTGCTGATTTAAAAAACACAGACTCTTTAATAGGCCGCAAAGTTTCGTGCTTATGCAAAAAAGGAGATAATGATTTTTTAGAATTAGATCCAGGTTATCGAGGAGAAAATTGGGACTCTTTTGTTGAGCAAAAGTCAGAGAGCAAAACAGAAGAGGTCAAATCTGACACAAAAAGTGAGGAATTTGACGACGACATTCCTTTTTAGGAATGCCGTTTCCCAAAAATAAAAGGCCCTCGCTCTGTGGATATTGTTTATCGCCAGGGCGAGGCTTTTACCTAGAATTTGATAAAAAATATTATGCGGGTTGTTCGATGGATCACTTGGAAAAATTACGACAAAGATTAGAGCAAGGGGAAAAATTATTAATATCAGCTAGTGGCAATCCTGAGGCCGTTAATTATGCAATGGGCCAGGTCAAAAAAATTTATAAAGAAAATTCAGACCGGGCCGGAACTTTTACAATGCACGAGTGGGCCCAGGCAGACCGGGACAGATTTTTTAATTTATTTATTGCTCATTATTTAACGTATGAAACCGAGGTTGCTAAAAATGGAATGAACCCTGGGGATAAATAAAAGTGGTGGAAATAAATAAGTTATGGGGCGACTTAGATAAAGACGAAAATTTTGTCTATAAAAACGAAAGTAAAAGTGTCAGCGATTTATTAGCGCAAATGAATAAGGACGGCTTGGACGTCAATACAATAGATACAAGTGGCGCAGTCAATAGGGTTCGAGTTTTGGCAACTGCAAGTACCAGGCCAGATAAAGGTTTAGAAAAAAGTGGGTGGTACTTTTTTTATGATAATGGCAACGGAAATTTCTTTTGCAATTATGGTAATTGGAGAACAGGAATAAATTATAAATTTGCAAGTAAGCAATTTAATGAGTTTGACCCAGGCGAACAGTTAAAGATAAAACAGGAATTAGAGCGACGTCTAGAGGAAGAGAAATTAAAAAGATTAGAAAATCAAAAAGAAGTAGCGGTTCAGTGCCAGGCTAAGTGGGATGAATTAGAAGATATTAAAAATCATGCGTACCTGGAGGCTAAAAAAATAAAAAATTATGGAGCCCGAAAGTTTAACGATAAATTAGTCGTGCCTATTTATTCGTCTAATGAAAGCGTTCCAGGTATAACAAGTCTTCAATATATAGATCCTAAAGGAAATAAAAGATTTACAAGTGGCGGCTTAGTAAAGGGATCTATATTTAACGTTGGATTTAATTTTAGCGAATGGAACGCTTTAAAAAAGATTGTCATTGTTGAGGGTTTTTCTACTGCAATGAGTGTGTACCAGGCAACGGGCCTCCCGGTTGTTTGTGTCTTTTCTGCAAATTTTGCTTTAGATGCGGTGACTAACATAAGGAAACACACCAACGCTGAATTATTGTTGGCCCTGGATAATGACGAGAATGGTATAGGACAAAGTGCTGCTGAAAAAGTTTGTGCGGCCGTTCATAATTGCAGAGAAAAAATACCTTTACAGTCTGGCCAAGATTTTAACGATGTACATATAATGCAAGGCCTGGAAGAAGTGAAAAGGCAATTATTAATAACGGCTTTTGATATTAAAAAAAATACAATAAGAAGCCTGGACAATAATCCTCCTAAACGAGAATGGTTGGTAGATGGCTTAATTGAAAGCGCAAAGAATGGAGTTATTGCATCAATAGGTGGCGTTGGAAAAAGTTTTATTTGCCTGGATTTATGTCATAGCGTTGCAAAAGGTGGTGGATATTTTATGGGCCGTTCAATAAACAGAAAAGGCAATGCGGTATATATCACGGCCGAGGACGACCTACAGGAAACACATAGAAGAATAAGCGCCCTGGATGAGCAAGGCGAAAGGTTTAAATCTTTATATGACGTTTATATCATAAGCGTTCCTGAATTAGCGAGGCCGTTAACATTGATCAAGTCGGACAGTGTTAATGGTCTCCACATAACACAACAAGCATATGACTTAATAGATAGCCTGGAGTCTATTCCTAACCTGGAGTTAGTTATTTTAGATCCCATACAGGCGTTTGTTGGCGCCCCGACAAATGATAATGAGGTGGGCCAACTATATAGTCAATTATGTCAAATGATTGCGTCGAAATATAATTGTTGCACATTGTCAGTACATCATATGAGCAAACAAGGCCTGGTTGGTATTGATGACCCGATGGCCGCAAGGCAATCAATAAGAGGTGCATCTTCCTTGGTGGATAGCACGAGGTTTTGCCTGGCATTGTTTTTATGCGATGAAGATAGCGGCCGGGAAATTTGCCTTAAATATGGGGTTGAATATGACCGGCTAAAAGTTATTAGGGCGGCCGTTGTTAAGGCCAATAGTGATGCAGATATGAGCGTTAAAACTATGATTAGGCGCAAGAATGTCCTGGAAATAGTTAACGATAATGAGGATATTAAATGGAATTAGCGACCATAAGGGGCCCCGCAAAAAGGCGCGTAAGCGACCATATGGGTACCCACATTGACATATATAGGAACATATATATTGCCCTGGCCCCTGGAGGGGGCCGGGGCAATTATCGAAGACTAGGTAGTAGTAGCAAAAGTGTCCAGGGGGAGGAAGATAAGTACCGACGAATAAGTCTTGAATATTATCAATATATTTTAGAACTATTATTTGAAGCATTAAGCAACTCAAATATGTATAGGATATCTTTACAATATTCGGACTTATCTATTTCAATAACTCGTCCAATATTTAAAGAACAAATTGTGTACCAATAAAACGAAAGGAGACGTTATGAAACATAATTTAAATTTACAAAATTATAGAATTAAAAAAGATAGATTTTCTGTCTGCAATTCTACGATTACTTTAGAAAACATAAGAGGTTGGAAGCTTTTAGAGAATCCAAAGAAAGGGCCCTAGATGAATGAGCTTAGTAAAAAAGTGTTAATTAATTTTAATAAAAATTTAAGAACGAGAAACGACAAACAGTTTCTTTTCTGGTCAAGGAGTGTTTTACACGCAATGATTGTTAATTTTTTATTTTGTGCAAAAGATAAAATGAATCTTGAGTCTATTTGTAGAAGCATTCCAAAACGTGTCGGATCCAGGACAACTATTTATGAGGTGTTGCAACAAGGATTAGACGAGGGACATTTAATAAAAAGTCGTTCAGACAAAGACAAAAGGCTAAGGCTTTATGATATATCGCCAGAGCTAAAAAAAGTCGTAATCGAGCAATGGGAGGCACCAAATGGTGAAGGGTTACTATCGAAAGCGCAGTGACTTTTCTAAATATTGGTGGGTAAATGCTACCTTGCCAGGCAAAGATAGTGCCGAAATAAATTTAAGTGTAGCCAATAATTATAAATCATACGGGCCATTAAAAGCGTCCGTATGGTTTTTATATAGAAATAAAATAGCCAATAGAAAAGATTTAAGTAGCCGGGACAAATTAATTGCCTGGGCGATTGCTGAACGCTATCGAGGACAAAGTTTTTCAACCTGGGATAGTTTTACATATTTAGGCGCCATGATTGGCATGAATAGGAAGACAGTAGCCAAGGGAATAAAATCCTTAATGGAAAATAATGTTATTTGGATTGTCCTGGAAGGCGAAGAAAAGGTCGGCTTGACCAAATTGGTCAGTAAGCGACAAAAGAAACATATAATATTATGCGGCCTAAATTTTATCCTGGCCGAGGAGATAAGAAAAAAGAATGAATAAAAAAAGTTTTGTAGAATCAATAAGCGATACTTTTATTGGCTTATGTATTAATTTTCCCCTGGGGTTTACTGTCCTGGTTGTTATGACCTGGTTCACGACAAATCCTTTATATATAAGTGGGGCCCAAACAATCGTCTTAACTATTACGGCCATCATAAGGCGTTATTTAACAAGGGAATATTTTAGGATCCGTTTAAGAGCTAAATAATTATAATTTGTTTGCCAGGATAACTATTATCGCAATTAATAAAATATTACTTATTATTAATTGGATGCAAAGAATTGTGTGGTACCAAACCCAACGGGTTTTGTAAGCATTATCAACTGTAACTTTTGTATCAATATCCACTTAATAACTCAGCGTAATATATGGCTAAATTTATTCCTAAATAAGTAGCCAGGATAAGTGATAATAAACAGGCCCAAAATAATTGCTCGTTCATTTTTTCTCCATTGCTTTCCAGGCTTTTTTAATTTTTACCTGGCTTGTTTTATCAAAGACCTCAAATGGATAAATATTTCTATCACCATAACCTAGGTCGTCTTTAATTTGGTAAGAAGCAAACGTCCGGACATATTCACGGCCGTCAATCGTTTGTAGATCATATAAAAAACATTCTGTGTGGATCTCACAACATTTCATTTTATCAAAGTCGTCTCCGCCAACTGTTGTGGCGTCCCCGGCAATATCAATCCATAATAATTTTAATTTTGCGTGATATCGATTGCCTATTTTAATCATCCTGAGCAATCATAAATTCATATTTGTCATATAAAAAATCCAAATTAACAACAAGATATTCCTCATATGATATGGTCTCTTCCATATGAGCACGTCTTTCGCTCATTGCCTCCTGGTACATATTTCTAGTGTAAGCCGCAAAAGTTATATCAGTCATTGTCTAACCTGGCCCATTCATCACAAAATATTCCGCATTCGATATGGTAATTTTTTAATGGTCGACCTTTTGCATCTTTAGGCAACTCATCTAAAAATATTCTCTCGCCTTTATGCCTTACCAACTTTGCGCCTATACGCCTTGATTGCTCGGCTCTATCTTCATAAATGTCAGGAAATGTTTCTCTTACTAGATTCCAATAAGTAGGTGAGGTCGCTTTAACGCAACCGATACAATTTGCATTCGGATAACCTAATTTATAAATGTGTGGCAAATCTATATTATTACTATTTAATAAATCAAAACAATCCTGTTTGGTTTTATTCTCATGGATTAATATTGGTAACAAATTTGAACGCTCAGTGACTTTGAATCTAGCGGCACGTTTCTTTTCATCAGATGTAAATCCTAAGACAGTCCAGTCGCTTTTGTTTTTTACTTCCCATTCTTGCCTGGCGTGTTTCTTTAATGATCTAGTACAAGGCGCTCCAAGAGGGCCGCTCATAAACTTATTTGCATCCCACACCTCTTTACAAGAATGATTAGGAAATTTGCTATTGATAGCAAATTCTATTTCATGGTCTAGCCAGGACTCAACATCTTTTAAAAACCTTTTATTATCTTCGTGCTCTTCTTTAATTGGGTTATTAACTATTCTTACGTTGTTATTATGACCATATTTCATTAACGTTAATTTGGCCGCAACCGCACTAGCCGCACCACAACTAAACCAAACTGTTATGTTTTGGTTTGATAGATTATTTATATCTACATTTTTGTAATAATTTATAACCTGGTCGTCGTTCACTTACCTTGTCCTCTATATTTTTTAAACGAGCGTCTGCGGTTTTTATTCATAGACGACAACTTTATATTGCCCCTTCCAATACTAGTCTTTTTCCCTCTGGCCCCGCAAACGCTCTCATGTTTAACGTCTTTATACTTTAATGCCATCGGAGCGCCGGTTAGATCCTGTGTGGGGGAGTAAGGGGATTGTGGTCTAAGCCGACGCCTTGTATTCTTGTTTCTAATTGGTAATGAATGTATTTATTAAGTGCCTGGAGTAATTTAGCCGCCTCCGGTTTTATATCTGTTTCATTGCCAGTTAATAAATAGCGAGACATCTTTGCATAAATTTGTGGCAAAGCGTTTGGGCCATCATTAACAAAATCGTCTATATGGGCCTCAAAGAAATCCTGGGCCAACATATTTAAATCATTTTGGTTAACCATATATGTCCTCCTGGTTATTAAGGGCGTGGCCGTTTGTGGCCGGTTGCACTATCTCCGCGCCCTTTTGCAATAGATCGTGTCTCTCCCTTAATTCTAGCGCCTTGTCTTTTAATTCCTGTTCATATTGTTTAGGTATCCACACTGTGGATCTAACTAAACCTTTTTCCTTATTGCGCTGTGCGTAACGTTCCTGGTTTTTATACTTCATGCAAACTTGTCCTGTAATGTTGAGGGGTTATTTAGAACTAAAAAAAGCCTATTAATTAAATAGGTCATAACAAAAGCTATCCTATTAGTAGTCTATTATTTCTAAATTATTCAGACTCTCTTTTTTAGTACGGATTTTGGCAATTTCTATATCCCATAAAACGGCCTTTCCGGACTCTTTGTCAATCCGAGTAATTAAACAAAATAAAGTAGTACCTAATATTCTAACCTTTTGTCCTGGTCTGAATGTTAACTCCACGTTCCTCTCGTTTTTTCATGTAAATTAATAAGATACTTTTTTTGGACTAAGACTTTGTAGCCGTTCTCTTTCAAACGCCTGGCTTTATCTTCGGCCATCTCCTCGTCTCTAAACTGATTCCAAATGTATCCGTCTAGATCCGGCATAAAATATCCAACTTTATATATCACTGTGGTTTCCATAAATGTCTCCTTAGTAATACGACTATTCTAACAAATGTAGTCGACTTATTGCAAACTAGGTACGGCTCTCGGACTGTTCCTTATTTATAAAATCACTTACAATAAAGGGGATATTTTTTTAATGGATGGTAACGATGGAAAAAACAGCACAAGAAATAAAACACCTGGAGACTAAAGACTTAATTCCTTATGCCAGGAACAGTAGAACGCACGACGAATACCAGGTAAACCAAATTGTCAGTAGCATTAAAGAGTTTGGCTTTACTAACCCTATCCTGGTAGATGACGATAATTCTATTATTGCCGGTCATGGACGATTGATGGCCGCACAAAAATTGGGCCTAACTAAAGTACCAACAATTAACCTGGGTTATTTATCAGACAGTCAAAAAAAAGCGTATGTTATTGCAGACAATAAACTTGCTCTCAATGCCGGGTGGGATATTGATATGCTTAAACTTGAAATAGATGAATTAAATGAGATTGATTTTAATGTTGATATATTAGGTTTTACAGATGATGAGCTTAAAAATATCCTGGCGGATAAAAATGACGGCCTGGTTGATGAAGACCAGGTGCCTGAGCTCCAGGACGATTTTATTACTAAGCCTGGTGACTTGTGGATCCTGGGTGAGCATAGATTAGTTTGTGGCGACGCTACTGTAGATGCAGATGTAAATAAATTAATGGATGGCCGTTTAGCTGACCTGGTGTTTACGGATCCTCCATATAATGTTGATTATAGCGGTGGTCGACAACAAGATATGCACAAAAAAGAATATGGCAAAATTAAAAACGACGCTATGACACCGCAAGAGTTTGACACATTTATAGCTGATAGTTTTGCAAATTATTATTCATATATGAAACCCTTGGCTTGTATATTTGTTTGTCATCCTGACTCGGTAAGTGCTGCAAAAATAACGTTTGAGGTAGAGTTTTCTAAATTATTTAAAAAGTCGGCCAATATTATTTGGGATAAAGGTAATGCCGGACTTGGTTACCAGGACTATCGGGCCCAACACGAACCAATATTATTTGGTTGGAAAGAGGGTGACGGCGCTCACTATTTTATAGGTGCCAGGGATAAGACTACAATTTGGAGAATACAAAAAGACTCAGCAACGAGTTATGTTCATGCAACGCAAAAACCCGTCGCTTTAATTGAAGAGGCTTTGTTAAATCATAGTAAAGGAAGTGATATTGTTGTTGATTTATTTGGTGGCTCAGGCTCTACATTATTAGGGTGTGAAAAGAACGGCCGTATATGTCACACTATGGAACTAGATCCACAATACTGTGACGTCATAATAAGACGTTATCAAGAATATACAGGCAAAGAAGCAAAGTTAATTGATGGCGATAGTCAAACTACATTCAAAGAGTTAGAAAATGAAAGAGATAAAACAACATCCAAATAAGCCTGGGCGCAAACTAAAAACATTGTCTGTCGAAGATACTGACAAGATTACACAACTTGCCGCGACTGGTCTTGGTATCTTAGACATCTGTAAAAGCCTAGGTATTTCCTGGAATGTTTGGCAAAGAGAGTCAAAAAAAAGTGAAATCATGGACGCATTAAAAAAGGGAGAAAGTTTGGGCCGCGCAAAAATTGTTAATAGTCTCTACCAAAATGCGTTGAAAGGATCCGTTCCAAGTCAAATCTTTTGGCTAAAAAATAAAGGTGGCGAGGGCGAGTGGCAAGACCGCCAGGAGACAGAAATAAATATAAATTTAAAAGACGTTTTAGAGGACGCTAAATTAAGAGTCGCTCAACAGAATAACAACACCAGGATCATTGACGGCGAAAGCCTAGACATAACGGACGTTACGCCAGGTGAGCATCTTCCTAAAAAGAAGAGTGGTTGATATTTTATGATTAAGATCCAATATTTTGAATTCTCTCCATCCACTTCAAAATGCTTAATCAGAACGGGCGGGGGTTTTGACTCCTCACAACCCCCCCCTACTTTTTTTGCGCGGGGCCAATTTTTGCTACTAGGTAACAAAAATTTTCTAAGTTTTCAAAACCACACAAAAGTGGTCGCACTATGAAACCACAAAGCGCTAAAGCAAAAGGCCGTTTATTACAAAAATGGTTTCGCGATGTTTTAATTACTGTTCTTGGATTAAATGAAAGTGACCTGGAATCTAGGCCGATGGGATCCCAGGGAGAGGACATAATTATAGGCAATGAAAGTCGGGCCCAGTTTCCTTATTCTACTGAATGCAAGAACCAGGAGGCGGTTAATGTTTGGAAAGCATATGACCAGGCAAAAATGAACAGTGGCCCGTATGAGCCTTTATTAATAATAAAAAGAAATAGGTCTATTCCCCTGGCTATTATTGACGCCAAACATTTTGTTGAATTAGTGAGAAAAGTAAATGAATAGTAAATTAGAAAAAGAATTAATGGCCCAGGTTTGGTCGCCTGAGATAAAAGATAGCCCATTAAAATTTGTAAAATTTATTTTTGAATGGGGTAAACCAGGAACCCCCCTGGCAGAATTTAAAGGGCCTCGAAAATGGCAAGAAAAAATTTTACTAGAATTAGAGAGGCACATAGCAAGAAACCAGGGAGAAGTAACACCCGAAATGTTTCGCCAGGCAGTAGCCTCAGGACGTGGAATTGGTAAGTCGGCCCTGGTTGCTTGGTTAGTTTTATGGATGTTATCTACCAGGCTAGGTAGTACGACTATTGTCACCGCAAACACCGAACAACAACTAAGATCCAGGACGTGGGCAGAATTAGGTAAGTGGCTAACGCTTTCTATTAATAGTCATTGGTTTTCAAAAACAGCAACAACAGTAAGACCGGCGCCCTGGTTTGATGAGGCATTAAGAAAAGATTTAAAAATTGACACCGGTTATTACTACGCCCAGGCACAGTTATGGTCGGAGGAAAGTCCGGACGCTTTTGCGGGTGTTCACAGTAATTATGGAATATTATTAATTATGGATGAGGCCTCAGGTATACCAGGGCCAATTTATTCTGTTAGTGAGGGTTTCTTTACAGAGCCAACGACCGACCGATTTTGGTTTTCTTTTTCTAACCCTAGGAGAAACTCAGGCCCGTTTTACGAGTCATTTCACAGTGCCAGGTCTTATTGGAATGTTTCACAAATTGACTCCAGGACAGTAGAGGGCACAGATAAAGATTTATTTAATAAAATGCTAGAGCAGTACGGCGAAGAGTCTAGCGTGGCCCGTGTTGAGGTTATGGGTGAATTCCCACGTTTTGACGATGACACAGTTATAGGAATGGAATTAGTTAGAAGTGCAATAGACCGGGACGTTTCGTTGACGGGATCCGCGCCGATAATCTGGGGCCTTGATGTTGCCAGGCAAGGTAGCGACTCGAGCGCTTTATGTATTAGACAGGGAAATCATATTCTCGAAATCCGTACTTATAAATCGATGGACTTAATGCAATTATGTGGCGCGATTAAAAATAAATATGATGATGAGCAAACCAACAACAGGCCTCAAGAAATATTAATCGACGTCATTGGTATAGGCGCCGGTGTAGTGGATCGTTTAGTAGAACAGAATTTACCAGTGCGTGGGATCAACGTTTCCGAATCCCCGTCCTCAAGAAAAAATTATTTAAACCTCAGAGCCGAGTTATGGTTTGCGGTTAGAGATTGGTTGGCGGGGCGCGACGTCAAGATTCCCAACGACGATGATTTAGTGACGGAGTTAGCCTCGCCAATTTACAAATATACCTCAACGGGAAAAATTAAAATTGAGTCAAAAGAAGAAATGAGAAAAAGAGGAATTAAATCACCCGACCGAGCAGACGCTCTCGCGTTGACAATGGCAAGTGCGGCCGCGTCGTTTAGTGCGAAAGATTCTTTTATGGGATATAATTTTAAAAAACCCCTAAAGTCAAAAATTTACAGAGTAGGTTAAAACAATTATGGATTATTCAAAAGACAACCCGGAGTCACAAGACCAGGAATACGACACAATAGAACTAACATCAATTATCAAAAGCGAAATGGACGACGCTCGTGATTTTATTGACCAAGTAGGTCAAGAACGAGCAGAGAACACAGACTATTATTTAGGCGCCGAGCCGACAAATGAAAGTGAATTGCAATCAGAGTACGTAAGTACTGACGTTAGAGACAGCGTTTTATTTATGATGCCGTCAATAATGCGAACTTTTTTTGGATCTAAAAAAATTGTCGAATTTATTCCGCACGGGCCCGAAGATATTGCCCTGGCAGAACAACAAACTGATTATATCAATTACGTTATTACCCAAAAAAATAACGGATTCCAGGTTATGTATAACGCGTTTAAAGATGCGCTTATAAGAAAAGCCGGTTTTATAAAGGTTTATTATGATGAGGGCCTCCAGGTAACTAATCATTCATACACAGGCCTTAATGAAGAGCAACGCCAGGCATTACTCCAGGACATAGAGGTTGAAATTGTCTCTGAAAAAACTGAGGAAATGACCAGGGAAACTTATGACGACACAACAGGCGAAACCACAACGCAATCAATTCCGTTTCGTTATGATTTAAAAATTAGACGCGTAAAAAAGAAAAATAAAGTTTGCATTGATGCAATTCCACCCGAAGAAATATTAATATCCAGGGACGCCAGGACAATCGAAACGGCCAGTTATGTTGCACACAGGCGTTTAATGACAGTTGGCGAATTAGTTAGCCTGGGTTATGACTTAGAAGAGGTAGAGCAATACGCCGGTGCCGGGAACTATATGGATCCTGAGACGCAAAACGAAATACAAGCAAGAAATCCTTTTAACGATGTAACTGGGCCAGATAGAGCCGACGGAAAAGAGGTTTATTACGTAGAACATTATTTACACTATGATCTTGACGGCGACGGCATTGACGAAAAAATAAAAATTTGCACGGCCGGAGAGGGATGTAATATTTTACACATTGAACCTTGCGATGAATTACCGATAGCAATGTTTTGTCCGGATCCTGAGCCACATACGGCCGTTGGATCTTGTCCGGCAGATTATTTAAAGCCAATACAGGCCGCAAAATCGCAAATTATGCGCGATAGCCTGGACTCATTAGGACACGCAATATTTCCAAGGTATGCAGTAGTCGAGGGCCAGGTAAATTTAGAAGATTTAATGAACACCGATATTGGTCAACCAATTAGACAAAGAGCGCCAGGACAAATTCAACCTCTAACGACACCTTTTGTCGGCAAAGAGGCGTTCCCGGTTATGAATTACCTGGATAATGTCAAAGAGGAACGTACCGGCGTTAGTAAAGCCTCAATGGGTTTAAATGCCGATGCTTTACAGTCGTCAACAAAAGCGGCCGTCGTTGGAACGATGAGTGCGGCCCAGGGACGAATAGAATTAATCTGTCGTCACTTTGCAGAAACAGGCCTTAAGCCATTATTTAAAATTGTTAATAATGTTGTTATTCGTAATCAAAACGAAAAAGACGTATTTAGATTAAATGATGAATTTATTCCGGTAGATCCGCGTTTTTGGGATATTAATAAAGATATACAAGTCAATGTTGCTATTTCTAAATCAAGCGACGAAGAAAAAGCGGCCGTACTAGGCCTATTATTGCAAAAACAAGAAATGATCCTGGAAAAATTAGGCCCACAAAACCCATTAGTGACCGGACAACAATATGCTAACGCAATGACTAAGTTTATTGAATTAGCCGGTTTTAAAGATGCACAACAATTTATAAACACCAGGGTAGAGCCAACACCACCACCGGCCCCGGAAGAGCAAAAACCGGACGCACAGGAAATGTTAGCAATGGCCGAAAGTGAAAAAGCAAAAGCGACAGCAAATAAAGCAATCGTGGACGCTGAAAATGATAGACTTAAAATCTTAATGGATGATGACTTTAAGCGTGACCAGGCATCGGCCGACGCATTGTTAAAAATCTTAGAATTAAATGCCAAATATGGAACTGAAATAGAAACAGCGGAAATAAATGCAATACTGGAAAGAGATAAAGAAGAAATTAGACAACGAAACAAGTCTGTCGGAATGGGCGGACAGTCTGTTAGAGAGCTTAACCAAAAATAGGTCGAAAATTTTTCACCTGGAGGCTTTTGATAATGATCGATTGTACGTTGGCACAGAAATTAAAGCTGACTCGTTAGAGGAGGCCGAGTTATTTTTGCGCCTGGTGTTTAGAGATGCTTTATTAGAAAATGACGCAATTAAAATAACAAAAATAAGTGAGGACTGGATACATTAATGGGCGATATATCAGATAAAAGTAAATTAACATTTACCTTGCCTTATCTAATACAAATTATTACGGCAATAGGGGCCCTGACATATACTTACGTCACATTAACAGACAAAGTTGATTATTTAGAAAACCAAGTCGCCATAATGCAAGAGGATATAAAAGCAAATTCACAGTGGCAAAGAGAATGGGAAAGTGGAGGCATTCTACCTCTTGATGTAGAGCAAAACGAAAAATTAAAATACTTAGAATGGGAAGTTATAAAACTTCATAAACAAATTTACGGAAATTAAAATGGCTAAGGATCCTCGTTTAAAAAGAGTAGGAGTCTCAGGATTCAATAAGCCAAAAAGAACACCTGGCCATAAAACTAAAAGCCACGTGGTTGTTGCAAAAAGCGGCGACAAAATAAAAACGATAAGGTTTGGTCAACAGGGTGTGACGGGCGACCGAAAAATGACAAAACGTGCAAAGTCTTTTAAGGCCAGGCACGGAAAAAATATAGCAAAAGGCAAAATGAGTGCTGCTTATTGGGCCAATAAAACTAAATGGTAGGAGAAAAATATGCCAAAAAAAAAGAGACCAGGACTATATAGAAACATTCATAAAAAACGCGCCAGGATAAAAGCCGGTAGCGGTGAAAAAATGCGCAAACCAGGAACTAAAGGTGCGCCAACTGCTAAGGCTTTTCGACTAGCGAAAAAAACTGTGAAAAAATCAACTAAAAAAAGGAGGGCATAATGCCAGGACACTACGGAAAAACTAAAAAAACAAAAAAAAAGAAAAAGACTAAAAAGAAAAAATAATGTTAGAGCAGTTAATAAAACCCGCGTCTGACATTATTGGCAAATTTGTTAAAGACAAAGACCTCCAGGCACAACTTGACCACGAGTTAGCTACTTTATTCCACCAGGCTAATATGGCTCAAATGGAAATATTAAAAGAAGATGCTAAGTCAAAAAATTGGTTTCAAAATTCCTGGAGGCCCTCTGTCGGATGGATATGCTCAATTTCTCTTGGAGTACATTTTATAATTTTGCCTTTAGCAGAATGGGCCGCAGTATTGTCCGGAGTTAATGTTGAATTACCTAAATTTGATTTTACACAATTATCAGCAATTTTAATGTCGATGTTAGGAATGTCTGGCCTGAGGTCATATGATAAACAAAGATTATTAAAAGAAAAAAAAGAGCTATATAAAAAATGATGATGTTCTTGACAGAGATAAAAGCCGTATCGTCTACCGGCCAGGAACTTTATTTTGACGGCCCTATTGTAAAAGCCGGATCTATACAAGAAGCTGAGGAAAAAGCTCTTTCAATGAATCCTAATTTAAAAGTTTTAGGAGAATATATGGGGTATGCGGGGAGTTTTAATGATCTGGAATTATCCTAATTTCTCGCCAAATGAATTTACGTGCTCTTGTTGTGGAAAACAAGGCGTATCATTAGACCTAGTTAGTAAATTACAACAACTAAGAACGGCCGTCGATATGCCTTTAAAAATATCCTCAGGTTATCGTTGCGACAACCATCCCATAGAAAAAAAGAAAAAAATAAAAGGTACACATAATAAAGGCCTGGCGGCCGATATATTGTGTTCCGGGGCCGATGCGCATAAAATATTGTGTGCGGCAACCGAACTTAAATTCTCAGGTATAGGTGTTAATATGAAAGGAAATCACAATCAAAGGTTTATACACTTAGATATAGCTAAGGGTAAAAATAGACCTACTGTTTGGAGTTATTAATATGGAATTGACACCTTATTTAGTTTGGAATGTTATTTTAACCCTGGTATATGCGCCCCTGGTTTATGGGATCCGTCAAAATAGCCAGGAACTTAAAAGAATTGATATTTTACTAAATAAAACGCGAGAGGAAATGGTAGGCGATTTTGTGGCTAAATCAGATAACGAACGCGATATGGATAGGCTTTTGAGTCGTTTTGATAAACTAGAGGAAAAATTGGATCAGATATTGAATGGATAAACAAACTGAAATAAATGAGGGCCGAGAGGCCGAGAGCATCCTGGAAAGTGATGTCTTTAAAAAGGCTTTTATTAATTATAAAAATGAGTTAATAAAAGAATGGGAATCAACATCGAGAAAAGAACTCGAAATTCGAGAAAATCTTTTCCGAGCCGTGCAATCTCTTCCAGAGATTGAACGTCATTTAAGAATCATTGTCGAAAAAGGGAAACTAACATCTAAGGAATTTAATATCCTTAAAAAAGTTTCTTAACTGCGCCTATTGTTTTTTAAGCAATAGTCGTGAGATAATAAAATTAAGAGGACACGAATATGAGCGATAACAACGAGACCGCTTCTCAAGATCCAACAGAAAAAGCCGAGTCTATTTTTTTGGATATGCTTACTCCCGAAGAGGAAAAACAAGCAGAGCCCGGACAAGAGACAGAGCAAGAAGAGTCGGAAGAAACGGAAGTAGAAACTGAGGTAGAGGCGGAAGCTGAAACCGATGAGGAAATAGAAGAGGAATCCGATGAGCGATCCGAAGAGGACGAAGTAGAGGACGAAAGTGAAGAAGAGCCGGAAAGTTTTTCCATCAAAGTAGATGGTGAAGACATCCAGGTAACCCTCGATGAACTTAAAGCCGGATACAGTCGTCAGAAAGATTATACTCGGAAGACACAAGAAGTAGCAGAGCAACGAAAAGAAGCTGAAAAAATTCAGAACGAAGCAATGCAAAAAAATACTGAATTGTCAGAAGAGAGAGCGTTATATAACGATTTATTACCTAAGATGCAAATGATGATAAAAAATAATTTGCAAAAGGAACCGGACTGGCAACAGTTAATCGACCAGGATCCTCAAGAATATTTGAGGAAAAAGGAAGAGTGGAATAAAACAAGTCAAACTTTAACGTTTGTTGAAAATGAAATGAACAGACTGAGAACAGAGCAAGAGCAAGACAGTCAAAGGGCGTTACAACAACAAGCATTAGAGGGACAGCGAATCATTAACGAAAAAATTCCTGAGTGGAAAGATAATGAAGTCGCAAAAAAAGAGGCCGAGAACATGATGACTTATGCAAAGGGCCTTGGTTTTACTCAAGATGAATTGTCGCAAATATATGACGGGCGTTTAATTCTTTTATTACGGGACGCTTGGCAACACAGTAAAGTAAAAAAAGCTGTGAAAACCAAACCCAAAGAATCCCCCGCTCGTGTTAGTAAGCCAGGAAATTCCAACAAAATTAGAAGTAATACTCCGTTAAAGAACGCAAAATCAAGACTAAGGAAAAGCGGAACTGTAAGTGACGCGGCCAAAGTTTTTGAGCAACTTTTATAACAAATAAATTTTATCTTTAAGGAGGATAAAAATGGCTAAAGTAACAAATGCGTTTCAAACTTATGACGCAACATCGGATCGAGAAGAGCTATCAAACACGATATTTAATATTGATCCATCATCAACGCCGTTCATGTCTGCTTTAGGAACTAAAAATGTTTCTAACGTGGTTTTTGATTGGCAAACAGAAAACTTACCATCAGTAAGTGCAACAGGAGAAATTGAGGGTTTTGAAATTTCAAGAGCAGCATCCACTCCAACAGTAAGAGAAACTAACGTATGTCAAATTAACTCAGTTAACGCGACAATTTCAGGATCTCAAGAAAGCTCAGACGCGGCCGGTAAAAGGTCAGAAATGGCACACCAACTTGCCATTATGTCAAAAGCGCTAAAAAGAAACATGGAAACTGCATTGTGTCAGAACCAGGCTAAAAACGCCGGCAACGCATCAACTGCAAGAGCTACACGTTCTTTTGAGGCTTGGGTTTCTACTAACGTTTCACGTGGAACTGGTGGCGCTAACGGATCAGCTTCCGCCGCCGCGACTGATGCTAGTACCGCGAATAGACGTGCGCTAACTGAAACACTTTTAAAAGGTGTTCTACAGTCTATGTTCACAAATGGTGCAGAGCCTAAATTAGCAATCGCCGGGCCAGTAAATAAACAAGTTATTTCTGGTTTCACTGGACGTGCTAACACTAGAGCGACAGTAGATGTCGGGACAGTGAGCTCAAGCGTTAGTATCTATGCCTCAGATTTCGGAAATTTAGAAATAATTCCGTCAAATAGAAGCAGAGACAGGTCTCTACTTTTAGTAGATCCTGAGTACGCTAAAGTGTGTTTCTTGAGAAACTTTAAAACAGTAGACATTGCCGCGATTGGTGATGCTGAAACTAAACTATTACTCGCTGAGTATGGTTTAGAAGTTTCTAACGAAGCCGCGCACGGAATCGTAGCTGACTTAACTGCATAACAAAATTTGAGGGGGGCCTTGGGCCCCTCTCTAATTATTATGAAAAAGTCGACTCTAATAGCAAATAAAAGCGGAATGCAAACTGTCTTTCATACAGAGGACGGCAAAGGAGTCACAACGACTACACAAGACGTAAGCAAAACAGTTAATTACGTCAAAGAACTAAGAGACAATGCGCCAGGAAAAGATTTAAGGCACGTTGCAGAGGTACCTTTGGTTATATGGGAAAAAGCTGTTCAAGAGGGATGGCACAAAGATAAGGCAAAGTGGAAAAAATGGTTAAATGATCCGGCGAACGGGATCTTTAGAACTTGGCCTGGGAAAGTATAAAAAATTATGACTTATGCAGAATTAAAAACACAAATTGCAAATTATTTAAACAGATCCGATTTAAGCAATGTCCTGGACGATTTTATTAAGCACACCGAAGCTGAGGTAAATAGAAAGTTAAGACACAAAGATATGATGAAAAGAGTCACGGCCGTTGCTGATACTCAATATGTTCAATTACCTGGCGATTGGTTAGGTGCTGTTAATATAGATATTCAAAACACTAACCCAACAGTAAATTTAAAACAAATAAGCCTGGAGTCGATGGATGATTATAGAACTGCAAACGATGATCCGTCCGGACAACCTAGATATTTTGCAGTCGATGGCGACACCCTAGAATTAGCGCCCACACCAAACAAAGAATATACCTTACAAATGGTTTATTACGCTGAGTTACCATCTCTTAACTCTACTAACACAGAAAATTTTTTATCAAGAACTGCGCCAGATGTTTATTTATATGGCGCGTTAAAACACGCTTCTATTTATTTAATGGAAGATCAAAGAATTCCCCTGTTCGTCCAATACTTTGAAAAAGCAATGGAAGAACTGAGGATGCAACAAGCGAAAGCGGACTATCATAAAGGCTCTCTTATTTTAAAAAGACGCACTTATGGTAAACCGAAATCGCTTAATTATTACTATAAAAGCTAATTAATAGGAGGAACACATTATGGCCGGTTTTAGTGATTTTTTAGAGACGAAAGTCTTACAACACGTTTTTGGAGCCTCTGCATATTCGGCTCCATCGACACTTTATATCTCGTTATATACGGCGGCCCCCACAGATAGTGGAGGAGGCACCGAGGTGAGTACTTCGGGAACTGCTTATGCTAGACAGTCGGGCGCTTTTACTGTTACGGGAAACACTGCTAGTAATACAGCAAATATTGAGTACGCTACTGCAACTGCTAACTACGGAACTGTTGTTGCGATGGGTATTCATGACGCCGCTACTGGCGGTAATTTATTGGCATATGGAAGCCTTACGACTTCAAAAAGCGTAAGCTCAGGTGACGTTTTTAGATTTAACGCTTCTGCGATAGATATTACGTTAACTTAACGAGAGGTATTTATGGCCTCTGTTCCTTATGGCAGTTACTTTTATGGGCGTTCCAGGTATGGAACGCCTGGATACCATTTCGCCGCGTCTGATATAGACGCGACGGCGGGTATAAATGCGCCTGGTACATTAGATTACACATTATTAGGGCCAATAACGGCGGCCCAAACAACGGGTGCATCTATCCAGGGTAATCATATTTTTCAAGCGTCCGGAACTTTTAGCGGATCCTCAAGTATGACTGCTGAAATGCGTCGAGTTAGACTTGGTATACCTTTAACTTTACAAGAAACATCGGGAAACTTAACTCATGGAACTCAAGTAGATCAGGCCGAAACTTTTATTAATCCAATTTCAGGACATAGCGCAACCGGAAACCAAATTGACCAGGGATCCGTTAGTATTCAACCGGCGTCGACCTCAACTCAAGCGGGACTACAAATAGATTTAGGGGCGACTAATATTAGCGGTACTTCAAGTCAAACGGCCTCAGGTTTACAAATAGACCTGGGCCAGGTTAATCCTTTCGGAACATCATCTGCAATCACAGTAGGTACACAAATTGATTTAGGCGCGACAACCGATATAAATGAAACATCAAATGTTTTAACTTTAAATCCAATATATTCGATTCAAGATATTGATATATATGTAGTCAACTCAGGCGGCTCAAATAAATTTTCTCCATATACAAATCTGTCGCCAGGGGCCTCAATTACTTTAACACCTGGATTTACAATTAATTTATTACAAGATGATACAAGTAACGCGGGGCATCCAATTTATTTGAGCGCAGTACAAAATGGAACACACAACACTAGCATTGCACATATTTCATTAAGAAAAGATGTTAACGGAACAGAATTTTTACAGATACAAGGATCATCGACATCATCTGCAAACCCTGGAGGTACTGCATCGGACGAAAGACGGACTTTATATATTTATAACAGTGATACATCAGGTCAGGCCCCAACTTATAGTGGCTCTCAATGGCCATATATTTTTCCAAAAACAGTGGTGACAAAAGATCCGCAAGTCACGGCAACAATAAGCTCAATAACTGTTGGTGGAAACCAGGTTTTAACAGTAAATGGATATCCGGTTTATCAATATTCTGGAGACTCGTCTCCTGATACTGCAAGTGGAGTTTCATCACAATGGAAAGCGCTAACTAATAATGGAACTTCACATACGACTGCAAAGTCAGGCGACTTTGTTTATGACTCAATTTTTTGGATAGGATCTAGTTACGTCGGCACCGCCGGACAACCAGGATCTTATTTAACTGTTAATAATATAACGGGCACAACGCAAACCTTATATTATTTCTGTCGCAATCACTCAGGAATGGGTGGAACTGCATTAATAGGGACGACATTACAGGGTATCGAGGCCGTTTATAGTATTTCTGAGTCAAGTACTATTAATTCGGAATCCGGACTTACTTCTTTTGGAATTAGAAAGTATTTTCTTGAAAGCGCATTGTCGTCGTCCTCTAGTATTTCAGGTGATGGCGGTATAAAATGGCAAGAGCAATCTGCACCCGCTACATCCTGGACAGAACAAAAAATTGCGAGAACACCATAAAATAGGACAATATTATGAGCGATACATTTACTAATAATTTAAATTTAACAAAACCCGCCGTTGGTGGATCTACTGACACCTGGGGTACAAAAATAAATAATGACCTGGACTCCGTTGATGCAATTTTTTCAGCTACGGGTACTGAGGTCAATGTCAGATTTAACACTGCAAATTTTGACGATAATAAAAAAGCATTATTTGGTACAGGTGATGATTTAGAAATTTACCATGATGGTTCTCATTCAAATATAGTTGATGTTGGTCAAGGAAATTTAAGAATTATTGGTAATTCACAAATATATTTTGGCAGAAGTATTGGGGGAGAAGCGTATGCAACTTTTAACTCAGATAGCTCAGTAAATTTATATTATGATAATTCTGTCAAATTTGTGACATCATCTTCTGGTGTTTCTATCACAGGAGATATTGCAGTCACAGGAAATGTTGATGGGGTAGATATTGCGGCCCTAAATACAACTGTTGCCGGAAAAGCAAACACTAGTAGCCTGGCGACTGTTGCAACCTCAGGGGCCTACGGGGATCTTTCCGGAACACCAACTATTCCAACAACTAATAGTCAACTTACGAATAGTGAAGGATATACAACTTACAATTCAAATCAGGCAACCAACACAAATTCTGGTGTTTCCTTTAGTGGTGTTAGTATTAATGGTAATCACGATTTAACTTTAAATACAGGAAATTGGACAGGAGAAAAATCAGGAAAAATACAAAGACATTCATCTCATATGTATTTCCAAACCGACAATGCTGGTAATTTTATATTTAGAAATTCAAATGGTGGGGAGGGACTTAGTATTACAGCTAGTAATGGAGCATTAACAAGTCAAAATAATATAACTGCTTATTCAGATATTCGTCTTAAAAAAGATGTTAAAACAATCGAAAATGCTCTTGATAAAGTTTCTAAATTAAGAGGTGTT
>MDTB01189329.1_pt1 | contig 36494 bp, 33 predicted proteins | sample 811161 | NCBI WGS metagenome assembly MDTB01 (sample SAMN05326650, study PRJNA326480) | marine metagenome | isolation source: seawater | place: Mediterranean Sea | collected 2009 | reverse complement strand
CTTCAAAAAAATGGTTTATAAAGAAAATAAAGAATTAATAAGCTTAAACGAAATTATAAAAAATAATTTTATATCCTTTGATCGTACTGAGCACTTTGAAGAAAAAGGAATTGAATTTATTGATAATTCTCCAGAAGAAATAACCGAAACTGTTTTGGAGATGGAAAAAGATTTAAATAATGAATTAAATGAAGGTCAAAAAGCTTTAGATTTGAATCAAAATTTTCTTAAAATTTATAAAAAATGGAAAAATTATCACAAATTTCATGGTTTTATTCATCCTAAAGCTAGAATTTCAGGAAGTTTTTTAAGACATAATAATGACTGGTTTTTTAATTAGTATAAAATCGCTAAAATGAAAAAAATATTATGTTTTGATCTTGATGGGGTTATTTGTTCTACCGTTAAAGGTCAATATAAAAAATCCAAACCAAAAAAAAAAAATATAGAATTTATTAACAAGATGTATAATAAAGGACATACCATAAAAATATTTACAGCCAGATATATGACAAGATGTAACGGGAATATTAAATTAGTAAAAAAAACAGGATTTAATCAAGCAAAAAAACAATTAAAAAGATGGAATGTAAAGTATCACAAATTAATTATGGGAAAACCATCTTATGATTTGTTTGTAGACGATAAAGCATATGGTTTTAAAAAAAACTGGACAAAAAATATAAAAATATAGATTAGATAATGGTTAAAAATATTACCTATGGCAGACAATATATTGATTCGAAAGATATCAAAGCTGTAATTAATGTTTTAAAATCAAATTCGATCACTCAAGGTAATATTGTAAGTCAATTTGGCTTTAATGTTTCAAAGTTTGTAGGATCAAAGTATGGTGTAGCAGTCTCAAATGGAACTGCAGCCCTTCATTTATCTTTATTGGCACTTAATTTAAAGCCAGGTGATGAAGTTATTACTTCTCCTATAACATTTTGTGCTACAGCCAATGCTGTACTTTATAATGGTGCAGATATTAAACTAGTAGATATTGATCCAAATACGTTAAACATAGATTTTAAAAAAATTGAAAAAAAAATTTCAAAAAAAACTAAAGCAATAATCGCAGTAGATTTTAGAGGACATGCAGCAGATTTACCTAAAATTTATAGATTAGCTAAAAAATACAATATTAAAGTAATAGAAGATGCCTCACACTCTTTAGGATCTAAATATTTTATTAATAAAAAGAAATTTATGTGTGGTGATTGCAAACATGCAGATCTTGCTACATTTAGTTTTCATCCAGTAAAACATATAACAACAGGTGAGGGAGGAGTCATAACAACAAATAATTTAAAATTATATAAAAAACTTCTTTTATTAAAAAAGCATGGAATTGATAAAAATAAAGATATGACTAACCCTAAAAAGCAAATTGGAGAATGGAAGTACGATATGCTTCATTTAGGATATAATTATAGATTAACAAATTTTCAAGCAGCCCTTGGAATTAGTCAGTTAAAAAAAATTAATTATTTTATGAAAGAAAGAAAAAAAATTGTTAATTTTTATAATAAAGAATTAAGAGATATTAAAAATATAATTTTACCATATGAGAAAAGAGGTTTTTTTAGTAACTTTCATTTGTATGTAATTAGAATAAATAATACAAAAAAAATTAATAGATTTTCACTTTTTAATTATCTTAAAAAGAACAATATTATTTCTCAGGTCCACTATATTCCAATTCATTATTTAAGTTATTATAAAAAAAAATATAGATTTAATAACAATGATTTTCCCGAAGCGAAAAACTACTATGATAGAGCCTTATCATTGCCACTTTATCCTGGTTTATCCAGTGTTAAATTAAAAAAAGTTGTAAAAGTATTAAAAAATTATTTCAAATAAATTTAAATGAAAATATTACTAGAATTTTCAAATTTAGGTTATCAAAATTATCACTACTTCTGTGAGTCTTTGAAAGAAAAATTTATCAATACTGAGTTTATAGTTCCCAGATCTAATACGCCTTATGTTCATAGTTATTTAAAAAACCAAAAAAAAATTAATTATATCTTCACAGAAAAAGAACCTAATTTTGAATTTAAGGAATTTAAGATAGATTATAATTATCTTGATTATTTTGAAAAAGAAATTTTAGGATGTAGTATCTGGAAAATAATTGCTTCAGATCGTTCGCTCGGTAAAATTTATGAAAATGGTGTTAGAAATAAAGATTTTGATTTTAAGTATAAAAGCAATAGAAATTATTTGCTAAAATTTTTTGCTTATAGAGTTCAGTGTATAAAAAAAATTTTTGAAATTTACAAACCGGATTACTATATTCCTGCAATTGCGATGGGCTCAATAGATACAGCAATTAGTTCTCAATTTGCAAAGTTTTATGGTGTTAAATATGCTGTTTTAAATTGGCTGAGAGTTGATAATTATTGTTCTTATGCATATGACTATCAATTAAATGTTAAATTTTTAGAGAAAGAACTAAAAGATTCAGTAGAAAATAATTTTAACAAAGAGATGTCTTTAGATGTTGAAAAATTATATGAAGAAACAGTTAATAGAACAAAAACCAAAAATGTTAGTAAAAATGAAAATACTAAATTTGGTATTTCTTTAAACTATTTTGAGAAATATAAAATATTTTTTAGGTTTTTTGGATGGCCAATATTAATATTAAAAGCGATATATATTTCTTTTAGAAATAATTGTAATAGTTTAAAAACTAAAAAAATTACTTTTATCAATTTTTTAAATTCATTTTTTAAAGAATTTATAGCAAAAATTTTATTTTATAGGGAAGTTATTAGACTGAGAAAAGTTGGATTACATTATTTACCTGAAAAGGAAAATTATATTTATTTTCCTCTTCAAGTACAACCTGAGTACGCAACTAATATTCAAGCAACATTGTGGATGAATAATCTTAATATTATTGAAAATTTATCTAAAAGTATTCCACACGACTGGTATATATATGTTAAAGAACATCCAGGGATGATGATGGATAGGATAAGACCTAAAAATTATCATTCAAATATTATTAAATACCCAAATGTCAGACTTTTAAATGTAAGTTTAGATAGCAATAAGATTATACTTAATTCAAAAGCTGTAATGAGCTCATCAGGAACAACCGCTTTTGATAGCATTTTATTAGGTAAGCCAGTAATAGAAACTCGAAAAAATATTTGGTCAAATTTGAATTTATCAAAAATTTGCACTGATGTAGAGGATCTTTATGAGGCAATACGTGTTGAAACATTAAGAATTAGTAAAATTTCACAACAAAAAAGAGACCAGTTAATTAAACATTATTTTGATTCAGTTTTAAAATTTGGTTTTAAGCAAAAAAATATAAAAGAAGCCTTTTATAATCTACAGAGTGAAGAGGAAGAGCATAAAAAATGTGGATATTCAATGGCACAAGGATTTTTAAAGTATCTAAATTATTTAGAGAAAAATTAATCATATGATTTTTAATAATTTAAAAGGAATAATAAATATTTTTTTTAATACACCAAAAAAATATTTTATTTTAGTTTTTACGATTTTAAGTAGTTTTTTTTCAATAGTAGGAATACCACTCTTGTTACCAGCAATTAATCTACTCACAAATAATCAGAATATAGAAAAAAATAATATAGATTTGTTTTATGAAAATATTTTTAGTTTTTTAGATTTATCTATAAATTTCAATAATTTAATATTATTTGCACTAATATTTATTTTTCTGGGTCAGGTAATCTCACTTTTTGTTGAATTATTTTCGCAAAGGATTCAAGTTAAACTTATGAATAAATACATGGTGAGTTTATTAGAGGGATATTATAGATCTAATTGGTTATACATGAATGATGAAAAATCAGGAAACTTACATTCTGGTTTAAGTCGAGAGTCTAATCTTATGAGTGAAGCACATTTAGACGCTCTGAGATTTATTTCTTCATTTTTATTTTTAATAACTTATTTGGCAATTTCTTTTATTATATTTCCAAAATTTATTTTTTTTATAGCGATATATTTCTTATTAACTTCAGTCCCAATTTTATTAATTACTAAATTTACTAAAAGTTTGTCGAAAAAAAATAACTTAACTCAAATAGATTTATCTTCATTAATTACTAATCTTTTGAATAACAAAAAATTTTTTAAGTCATCAACAAATTATTTTAGTTTTAAAGAAATAATTAAAACAAAAATTAACTTTATAATGAAATCTAATTGGAAGATGATTTTTTTTAATGGCTCATTACGAACTTTTAATTTTTTAGTTGGTATGATTATGTTAATAATTGTTTTGGTAGAGTATCAATCTTTAGGCCTATCAATACCAGAAATTTTAATATTAATTTTTGTTTTTTCGCGAACTGTTCCAGCTTATATTTCTTTTGCAAATAATTTTACTCGTATAGTCGAAAAAATACCTATTTATTACTCTTTTAAAAATAGAAAAGATATTTTAGAAAATAACGAAGAAAAATATAATGATGGTAAATACGAGTCACTCAGCATAATTGAGTTTGAAAATGTCAGTTATTCGTATGGTATAGATAAAGATTTTATTCTTCAGAATGCCCATTTAGTCATAAAGCCAAATACAACAGTGGCCATAACAGGACCATCTGGTTCAGGAAAGTCAACTCTAGTTGATCTTTTACTAGGCTTGATTAAGCCTCAGAAAGGAAGAATTCTATATGGTAAAAATGATAGCGATTCAATTGACTATAGATCGTTCAGAGAAAAAGTATCTTACGTAAGTCAAAACTCGACGTTAATTGATGGTTCTATTGATTTTAATATGAAAATTTTAAATAAAAATGAAACTAAAGAAAATATTATCCAAGCTTGTAAATTGGCAGCAATTCATGAAACAATAGAGAGTTTTCCAGAAAAATATAATTATCAAATAGGAGAAAATGGCTCAAGGCTATCTGGAGGACAACGACAAAGGTTAACTATAGCAAGGTCTTTATTAAATAATCCAGAAATATTAATTTTTGATGAAGCTACAAATCAATTAGATAAACAAACCGAACAATCAATACAAGAAACTATAAAAAAATTGTCACACAACAAAACAATTATAATTATAACTCATAAACTTGAGAATTATCAAAATATTGATGATATCTACGAAATAAGGAATCATAAGATAATAAAAAAAATTAAAGAGGTATAAATACTATGAAAATTTTGATTACAGGTGGGTGTGGTTTTGTTGGAACGATCTTGGTGAAAGAATTATTAAAACAGAATCATTATGTTATAGTTGTAGATACCCAATGGTTTGGGAATTTTTTACCTAAACATAAAAATTTATTAGTTAAAAAAAAAGATTTTAGAGATTTGGGTACTGAAGAATTTAATAAGATAGACACTATTATACATCTTGCAAATATAGCAAATGATCCTGGTGTTGAATTAAACCCAGCTCTTTCTTGGGAAGTAAATGTTTTAGGCTTAAAAGAATTAATACATAAAGCTATTAAAAAAAGAGTGAAACAATTTATATTTTCAAGCTCTGGAAGTGTTTATGGAATCAAAAAAGAAAAAAAAGTTACAGAAAATTTAGATCTAGTCCCAATTTCAATTTATAATAAAACAAAAATGATTGCTGAAAGAGTTATCTTAAGTTTTAATAGCCCTACTTTTAAAACTCATATCATAAGACCCGCAACAGTTTGTGGTTATTCTCCAAGAATGAGATTAGATGTAAGTGTTAATATGCTTACATTTCAGGCTTTAAAGTATAAAAAAATCACATTATTTGGGGGAAAGCAAATTAGACCGAATATTCATATTTTAGATCTATCAAGAATATTTATTCATTTTATAAAAAAACCAAATTTACCAAGTGGTTTTTATAATGCAGGATTTGAAAATCTAAGCTTATTAGAATTATCAAAGATGATTCAAAAAAAAATTCCTTGTGAGGTAAAAATTAAAAACTTATTTGATCCACGTTCTTATAGGTTAGATTCTTCCAAGCTATTGAAGACTGGATTTAGACCAAATTTTAAAGTTATTGATGCAATAGGTGAAATAACTGAAAAATACAAAGAGGGTTTTTTGAGGGATAAAGCCAGCTTTTATACAGTTAAATGGATGAAAAAACTTAAGTTACATAATAAAAAGTGAAAATTTAAAATATGAATTTAGATTTTTATAACAAAAAAGATAAATTTTTTCATCTTTTTTCAATTATTTTAATATTTAGTATTATTTTTTTTAAAAAATTTAATTTTATTCATATAGAACTTATAGATTTTGATATTTTAATGAGAATTATTGACCCTAATATAGCAAAAGGTTCAATTATTTATGATCCTATCCATAATTTTAATTATTTAGTTTTTTATTTATATAAAATATTGGGAGAAAATTTAAAACTTAGTTTACAAGTTATTTGGTTTATCAGCGAACTGTTAGTTTTATATAGTTTTAAAAGAATAATAAAAAAGTTTTTTTCTAATAATTTTTTGACATTTTTTTTAGTTTTTTTGTTATATATTTCCTTTAGAAGTGGACAAATCGATCAGAAATCTTTTTCATATCCTTTTATTTATTTATCAATATATTATTTTTTTTCACAAAAGTTTTATAAAGGTTTTAGTTTATTAGCTATTATTTTTTATTTACATATTGGATTAGGAATCTGGACATCAGTACCACTTAGCTTAATTTTTTTTATCTATAATTATAAAAGTTTCATTAAGATTATTAAAAGATACTTTTTCTTTTTAATATTGATTTCACCTATTATTTATTTTTATATTCTAAATATTTTATTTGCTAAAACAGAGTTTGATGAAGAAATATTTCTTTTGTATTGGAAAGGAAATTTATCTAATTCTTTGTATACATATTTTTTCAACTTTAAACACGTATTCAATTTTTTTATTTTTAATTCTTTAGTAATAATATTTTTTTTTAAATTTAAAAATTTTGATTTACTAAAAAAAAACTTTTCATATTTTTTATTTGGAATTTGGTTTATGTTTTTTTTAAATTTTATATTTTGTGATATTTTAAATATTAATTACGCTATTAAACTCCAACTTTTGAGAGTCGATTATTTTTTATATTTTTTAGCAATGTTCATTTCTTGTTTTTTTATTTCTTTAGAGGCTAAAAAAGAAAGATATTTACCACTAATAGTTTACACTATCATAGTTATACCAAATATTATTCATTTAAAATATGGAACTATTTATTTGAGAGAATTTTTTTCTTCAATTATATTAATTTGTCTAATATTACGTAACAATAATATTTATTTAAAATTAAATTTTTTTTTAAATAGAATTTTTAATAAATTAATAAAAATTGAATACAAAAAAATTTATATATATATTTTTTTATTATTCTTCATTCAAAAATCATTTTCCCTAACTCCTTTTAAAGAAAATATAAAACAAAAAATTCAAGATAATAATGAAATTGAGTTATTATCAAAATCAAATTTTCTTTACAATGAGTCTTTAAAGTTTATAAATGAAAATCTTAATAATAAGAAAGATATAGTTTTTCTTACACCATTTTATGAGCAAGACACGAAATATTTAATTAATTACAAATTATTATTTTCACCGACCTTCCTAGCTGATTATAATATGGGTAACATTGATATTTTTAATAAGATTATCAATGAAGATTTAAACATCAATAAGAAGGAAATTTTTTATACAGATTGGAAAAAAATATGGGCTAATATTGGATTGGTTGAAATCGAAAAGTGGAGGTCTAACTATGGTTTAACACATTTATTATCAGAAAATGATAAAATATATAATTATGAAATAGTATATAAAAATGATCTATATACTATTTACGATTTAAATAAATAAGGACATTTAATGAAACATTTGGTGGTAGGCGGCGAGGGTTATATTGGTCAAAAATTAGTAAGTGATTTAATCAATATCAATAAGGATGCTGTTATCTCATTTGATTGCAGAATCTATAAACAAAAAAAAAATTCTAATATCTATAATAAAAAACTTTATCGATTAATTAATGATAAAATGAGCAATTTTAAAAAGTATTCAAATATTTTAAGTAGTATTGACAGTTTAATAATTTTAGGTGGTTTAGTAGGAGACCCAATAACAAAAAAATATTCTAAAGTATCAAAAAAAATAAATGAAGACGATATAATGAATATAATGAAAATATCCTCGAAATATAAAGTGCCAAAAATTATATTTATTTCAACATGCTCAAATTATGGATTGGTTAATGAAACTGAATTTGCCACTGAGAAGCATAGACTTAAGCCACTTTCATTATATGCTAAATCTAAAGTTAAATGTGAAAAATATCTTTTTAAGCTAAAGTTTAATACTCCTGTCATTTTAAGATTTGCAACCGCCTTTGGTTTATCAGACAGAATGCGATTCGATTTGACTGTCAATGAGTTTACCAGAGATTTATATTATAAAAAAAAATTAGATATATATGATCAGAAATCATGGAGACCTTATTGTCATGTTAATGATTTTTCTAGAATTATAAGAAAAGTATTAATTGCTGAAAAGAAAAAAGTTGCTTATCAAATTTTCAATGTAGGGAATAATCGTAATAATTGTACAAAAAAAAATTTAGTCGATAAAATTGTTAGAATTCTTAAGTATAAAAATAATAGAATAAATTATTTAAATAAAGGATTTGATAGAAGAAATTATAAAGTAGATTTTTCAAAAATTGAAAAAGTTCTAAAAATAAAAACAAAATTTGATATTAATTATGGAATTAAAGAAATTTTATTATCTTTTAAAAAAAATAGAAATTATTTTAAAAATAAAAAATTAGGAAATTATAATATTAAGATATGAAGAATTTTTTTTTACATCCACCCACTATAATTAAAGAGGATAAATATTATCTTAATAAAACTTTAAAAGAAAATTGGATATCTACTTCAGGAACAAATATTAAGATTTTTGAAAAACAATTAGCTAGTTATACCAAAGCAAAATATTGTATAGCTTTAAATAATGGCACCTCTGCACTGCACCTTGCTTTAAGAGCTATTAATGTAACCAATGGTGATGAAGTTATTGTTCCGTCGATTACATTTATTGCTACAATCAATGCAATTAGGTATGTTAATGCAGATCCTGTTTTTATGGATTCAGATGATTTTTTTAACATAGATGTCTCAAAAATAATTTCTTTCATTAAAAATCACACTATTTTTAAGTCAGGATATTCTTTTAATAAAAAAACAAAAAAAAAGATTAAAGCAATAATACCAGTTCATGTCTGGGGAAATGCAGTTTTTATGGATGATTTAATTAATATTTGCAAAAAAAGGAACATTAAGATTATCGAAGATGCGAGTGAAAGTGTTGGCACATGGTATACTAAAGGAAAATTTAAAATGAAACACACCGGAACCATTGGTGACGCTGGATGTTTTTCATTTAACTCAAATAAAATTTTAACTGCTGGAGCTGGAGGGATGGTAGTAACTAATTCTAGCCACATAGCTAAGAAAATAAGATATCTTTCAACACAAGCCAAAAATGATCAAGTTAAATTCATACATAATGAAATTGGATACAATTATAAAATTACTAGTTTGCATGCAGCAATAGGAATAGGACAGATAAAAAGAATTAATAAAATTTTAGCAAAAAAAAAATTAATTAGAAAAATTTATTTAAATGAGATTAATAAAAAAGGATTAAACTTAAATTTTGTTCCAAAATATTCTTCAAATAATTTATGGATGAATTTAGTTAATACAAATCTAAATAGTTATAGCAAATTATTAAAAAAAATTAATCAATTATCCAAAAAGGGAATTGAGACAAGGCCAGTTTGGTATTTAAATCACCTGCAGAAACCATTTAGAAAATATCAAAGTTATAAAATAACAAATTCGTTAAAATTAATTAATAATTATCTATGTTTACCTTCAGGTTTAGAATTAACTAAAAAAGATATAATAACTATATCTAAAAAAATATAGAATTATAAAAATGATAATAAAACATAAAAGCAGTGTATAAAATTTTATTAAATAAAAAGTGGTTGTTCAAAACAATAGTATATTTATAATTATGAATAAGAGTGGATTTAAATTATTAACAACTCAAAATACTGAAGAATGGAATTCTTATTTAAATAGATTTTCTCCTTCTAAAAAAGATGTCTTTTCCAAACCAGAATATTATAAATTATTTGAAAATAAATCGAAAAAAGCTTTTTGTTTTATTTATGAGTCAGGAAAAAATTTAGCAATATATCCATTTTTAAAAACCGATCTTTCGCAATTAAATTTATTAAATTTTAAAAAAAAATATTATGATATAGAGGGGGCTTATGGATATAATGGTGCTTTTATCTCAACTTTTTCAAAAATTTTTATTAAAAAATTTAATAGGATCTTTAATGACTATTGTATAAACAATAATATTGTTGCTGAGTTTACAAGATTTAATCCAATATATAATAACCAAAAGTTTTCTTTATATTTCAATATTAAAAAAGTTAATAAAAATATAATTGTAGATTTAAGAAAAGACTGGAAAATTTTGTGGGAAAAAGACTTTGATCATTCTATTAGAAAAAACTATAAAAAATCATTAAATAATAATTTAAAAATAATCCATACACATTCTAACAAAATTAAAAAAGAACAATTAGATTTTTTTTTCGATATTTATAAGAAAACACTTATAAGAAAAAAAGCTAAAAATTTTTATTTTTTTAAAAATAAATTTTTTAAGGATATCTCATTATACCTCAATAAATTTGCAATTTTTTTCTTTGTTTTGTATAAAGAAAAAATTATTTCAACAGAGCTAGTTTTACATAATGGTTGTAATGCCTATTCTTTTTTAGGAGGAACACTGAAATCTTTTTATAATTTAAGCCCTAATGATTTTTTAAAAGTAGAAATAATAAAATTTTTAAAAAAAAATCAATTTAAAAAATTTTGTTTAGGGGGGGGATTAAAAGAAAATGATGGTATCTTTAATTTTAAAAAAAAATATAATAAAAATGAAGAATTTGATTTTTTAATAGGTACAAAAATATATAATCATGATTTGTATAAAAAATTATCTAATTCCTGGATTAAAAATAATCCAGAAAAATTAAAAATTTCTTCTAATTTTTTTTTAAAATATAAATTATAGAGATAACTATGAAAAATTTTGGAGATCCAATATGGGAAAAAATTTTTACCAAAAGAGAATGGGGTAAGTATCCTTACGAAGAAGTTATTAAATTTTATATGTTAGCAAGAAAAAAATATGATCACTCTCCAAATGTTTTAGATATAGGAGCAGGAATAGGTGCACATTCTTGGTTTATGACTAAGGAAGGAGGAAATGTCACCGCTCTTGAAGGTTCAAATAGTGCCTTAAAACAAATAAAAAAAATACAAAAAGAATTTAATGTTTTGAATGAAATTGAGGTGATTAAAGGCAATATAACTATGCCACTTAAGATTCTGAAAAAAAAGTATGATATTCTTCTTGATAATTTATCACTATGTGTAAATGACGAAGATCAAATAGAAAATGCTTTTAAAGAATATTATGCCATTATGAATTCAAAGGGTCATTTTCTAACAATTTCATTAGGTGAAAAATCAACAGGTTACAAAACAGGTAGCAAATTATCAACAAGAACTTGGAAAAATATTTCTTCTGGAGCTATGAAAGATAGAGGTATGATAACTTGGTACAATGCCAAATATTTAAAAAAACTTTTTACTAAAATTGGTTTTAGTATTACTTCGTATTCTAATATCCTACAAAATATAAATGGAATTATAGTTGAAAAAAATATTTTTCACTTACAAAAGAATTAATGAAAAAAAATAAAAAAATTTTATATACATTTATTTCTTCAAGATCAGAATATTATCCTGCAAAAAAATTATTTTTAGAATTAAAAAAAAATAAAAATTTAAAATTTAAATTACTTTTAAGTGGTTCGTTATTAAGTAAAAAATTTGGAAATATTTCTTCAGAGATTAAAAAAGATGGTTTATCTTTTGAAAAGATTTTAATTAAATTACCAAACAAATCATTATCATCTTTACACTTGTCTATGACAGAAATTATTATGAAATTTTCTAATTTTTTTAAAAAAAAAAATATCGAGTATTTATTGATAATAGGGGATAGATATGAAAGTTTTTTTGTTTCACTTATAGCTTATACTTATCAAATAAAAATTATTCATATAAGTGGAGGTGAAATAACGACTGGATCTATGGATAATGTTCATAGGAATGCTATTTCTAATTTAAGTTCACTTCATTTAACTTCATTAAACCAATATAAAAAGCAACTAATTAATATGGGCATTGATAAAAATAAAATATATAATGTGGGTGAAATTGGATTATCTTATTTAAATAGTAATCAAATTCTCTCTAAAAAAAAAATAGAAGATAAAATTAATTTTAATTTCAAAAAAGTTAATTATTTAATTACATATCATCCAAACACAAAAAAATTTCTTAATACTTTTAGAGAGTTTAAAACATTGCTTAGTGCTCTCAAGAAATTAAAAAAAACTGGTTTAATTTTTACTCATTCTAATTCAGATTTAGGAAATTCAATTGTTAATGTTATGATTAATAAATTTGTTAAAAAAAATAAAAATGCAGTTGTCGTAAAATACTTAGGTGATATATTATATAGATCTGTGTTAAAAAATGTAAACGCAGTTATAGGTAATTCTTCTAGTGGAGTATGGGAGGTTCCTAGTTATAAGATTCCTACTTTAAATATAGGTACCAGACAAAATGGAAGATTTAAACCTAAGAGTATAATTGATTGTAAGTTTGAAGAAAAATCTATACTAAAAAAAATTAAATATATTGAATTTTTAAATAATAGAAAAAAAAATTTAAATTTTGTAAATCACTATTACAAAAAAGATACTATTTATAAGACAAATAAGCTAATTAGTAGATTTATAAAATCCAATGACAATCTATAATTATTTTAAATTTTTAAAAAATAACAATGTATACACTTTTAAGATATCAAGATAACCCTCATAAAGAAAAAATTTGTTCTAAAAAAACCTTAAGGGAATTTTTTGGAAAAAAAAAATATTTTGCTGAATCAGCAAATGGTAGATCTTTATTAAATTGCTTACTTAAAAAATTAAAAATAAAAAAAAATGATATAATTTTAACACCAATATATGCTCCGGAAGGAATTTTAGATCCAATTAAATATAATAAAATTAAAATTTTACATTATAAATTAGATAAACAATTATATCCTAATATTAAAGATATAAAAAAAATTGTAAAAAAATATAAAAATGAAATTAAACTATTTGTGGTAATTCATAATATGGGTTTTATTAGCCCAATTGATCCTATTAAAAAAGTTTTAAATAAATTTAATATACCAATTCTTGAAGATTGTGCTCAGGCAAACTTTTGCAAGAATAATGCAGGCAAACATTTAGATACAACAGGTAATTATTTATTATATTCTTTAAATAAATTTATTCCTGTTACAGATGGAGCATTTTTATATGGAAAATATAAAATTATTAAAGAAATAAACAAAGAAAAAAAAATAAAACTAGATAATTCAATAAAATATTATTCGAAGCATTTATTTTATAATAAAAATATATCTAAAATCAAATATTCAAATAAATTTTATGAAACTATAAAAAAGTCTGAAAAAGAATATGATAAATATTATTCAAAAATAAAAAATAATTTTGAATTAAAAGAAATTTCTAAAAAAACTAAAGTTTATTTAAATAATTACAATTTCAATAACTTGATTAAAAAGAGAATTTATAATACAAGTTATATTTATAAAAAGTTAAATAATAAAAATTTAAAACTTTTTTATAGAAGGCATAATAAAAAAATTGTACCTATGGCCATCCCCTTAATTGCAAATAAAAATAGAAATGAATTAATAAAAAAATTATTGGAAAACAATATTTTTCCATCAATTCAATCAAGTAGATGGAACAATCTAAGTATTAAAAAATATAAAAATAATTTTAAAAATGAATTTAATTACCTAAACAAACACTTGCTAATTACTGTTGATGAAAAATTATTAAAAAAAGATTTAAAAAAAATTTTGAATATACTTAATAGTATTTAGAAAATATGAAAAAAAAAACTTTTATAATTGCTGAAATAGGAATTAATCATAATGGATCTTTTAAGCTTGCAAAAAAATTAATAGATGCCTCAATTGAATGTGGAGCAGATGCTGTAAAATTTCAGACTTTTAATACAGAGTCTGAGATGAATAAACACACTGACAAATTAAATTACCAAAAAAAAGATATTAATAAAAATATTTCATTATTTGATTACACTAAAAAATTAGAATTAAATGAAAATGAATTAGATGAATTAATGAAATACGCTAAAAAAAGAAATATAATTTTTTTTTCTTCACCTTCAGATATTCATAGTGTTAAATTATTAATAAAAAAAAAAACAAAAAATTTGGAAAATTGCGTCGAATTTGATCACAGACTATCCTTTATTAAAAATTGTAGCAAAACTTAATCAAAAAATAATTTTATCTACAGGAATGAGTACTATTAAGGAGATTAACAAGGCTCTAGTATTATTAAACAAATATGGAACAAAAAATGAAAAAATTACCTTAATGCAATGTACTACAGATTATCCAACAAAAATAAATGAACTTAATTTAAATGTTTTAACTACTTTTCAAAATAAATTCGGTATAAAAGTAGGTTTATCAGATCATTCTGAAAGTTTAATAGCTCCATCCTTGGCAGTTGCTTTAGGATCTTCCGTAATAGAAAAACATATAACACTAAATAAAAAAATGAAAGGACCTGATCATAAAGCATCTTTGTCAGTTAATGAATTTTATAAAATGATCAAAAATATCAGAAATACTGAAAAAATGCTCGGTTCTTATTCTAAAAAACCATCTAAATCAGAATTAAAAAATATTGCTCAAACTAGAAAAAGTATATTTGTTTTTCAAAATATTCAAAAAGGAGAAATTATTAAGGAAAAACATCTAACAACCATGAGACCTGGAACAGGTGTAAATCCAATGAAATGGAATTTAGTGATAGGTTCTAAAGCTAGAAAAAATTTTAAAAAAGGTCAAATTTTAGAAGTATGAAAAATATAAAAAGTATTATTAGAGCTCCTAATTCTGATAATAGTAAATTATTAATTGAAACATTAAAAAAATAAGTAAATAAAAAAATTACATGATAAATAAAAATTTAGTTGTAGACATAAAAACTTCAATCAAAGTAGCGATGATTAAGTTAAGTAAAAGTGCAAAAAAATGTTTGATGGTACTAAATGATCAAAAACAGTTAATAGGAACATTAACAGATGGTGATATCAGAAGAGCATTTTTAAAAGGAAAAAATTTTGATGATAAGATAAAAAATATATATAAAAAAAATCCAATTAAATTACTAAGAGAAAAATTTAATATTAAACAAGCCAAAATGATGATGGATAAAAATAAAATTAGTTTTTTACCCATTGTTAACAATAAAAATAAATTTTTAAGTTTTATAACTTGGGACCAGTTAGAAAAAAAAAATAAAAAGATAAATAAAAAACTAAAAAAAATCTCAGTTGTAATAATGGCAGGTGGTAAAGGAACAAGGCTTATGCCTTTCACAAATGTGCTCCCAAAACCATTAATTCCTTTACGAGGCAAAACAGTCTTAGAACATATAATAGAAAAATTCACAAATTTTGGTAATAAACATTTCTATATCACAATAAATTTTAAAAGTAGAATAATTAAATCTTACTTTCAAGAGGCTAATTCAAAAAAGTATAAAATTTCTTTTGTGAAAGAAAAAAACCCTATGGGGACAATAGGTTCGTTAAAGCTTATAAAGGATAAGCTTGAAAGTAATATATTTATTTGTAATTGCGATACTATTATGAATTTTGATTATAATGATTTATTGAGTTTTCATCAGAAGAATAATTTTGATTTAACAATAGTTGCATCTAAAAAAAATTTAACCATACCTTATGGTTTGTGTGAAATTAATAGTAAAAATGAATTAAAAGCAATAAATGAAAAACCTAAAAATAGATATTTAGTTAACACTGGAATGTATTTATTAAATAAAAAAACTATTGAAAAATTTCCCAAAAAGAATTTTTTAGATGTTGATGAATTAATTAAGATATTGATTAAAGATAAAAGAAAAATAGGCGTATTCTCAATAGATGATTCAGCATGGAATGACCTAGGTGTTTGGCCGGAATATCAAAAAACGGTAAAGAAGTTTGTATAAGAATAAGAGAGTCATCGCAATAATTCCTGCGAGGATGGGAAGTAAAAGATTACCGAATAAGAATATTAAAATTTTTAATGGTCGCCCACTTTTGTATTGGTCAATTGTGGCTGCAAAAAAAGTTAAAATTATAGATAAGATTTATGTTTCTACTGACTCATTAAAAATTAAAAAAATAGCTGTTAAATATGGCGCTTTGGTACCATTTCTAAGACCAAAAAAATATGCTTCTGATAATTCACCATCTCAAGAACTTATTATACATTTATTAAAAAATTTGAATTATAAGACAGATTATGTAGTCTTGTTGCAACCAACCTCGCCATTAAGAAATTACAGGGATATAGAAGCATCACTTAAAAATTGTATAAAAAAAGGACTGAAATCACTCGTTTCAGTAACTTGTTTAAGTAATTTCAAACTAAATTTATTAAAAAAACCATCAAAAAACATTAAATTATTAGATGAAAAACAAGTTAGCAAATTTAAGCATATTAATGGATCAATTTTTATTCTTAAAGCAAGTGATTTTTTAATTAAAAAAAAAATTATTAACTCATCAACGAAGTTTTTTGAAACAAATAAAAATGAATCAATAGATATAGATACAAATTTAGATTTTGAGTTTGCAAAAATTCTAAGTAAAAATAGATGAAGATAAGTTATTTTAATAAAAGAGATGAAAATTCAAGATTATTACAGTTTAAAGCTTATGAACTTAATTACAAGATAGCAAAAGAAGCTGCTAAAATTTTAGCTGATGAAGATTTTTTTGAATATGATAAAATTATTTCAAATAGGAAGTTAGTTCAGGTTTATTTTGAAAAAATATTATTTTACGATTTTATTAATTTATCTCATCAAATCACCAATATTCAACATGACAAGATCTATAAAAAAAAAATTTTGTATTCTTCACTCTACATATGTGATGAATTGTTTAATAATGTATTGCAAAACCTAGGTCTTAAATTCCGTGTTAGAAACAAAGTTACACAAACAATTAAACAATTCTTTAAAAATAAACTTATTTTTTTTAGTGAAAATATAATTAAAAAATTGAGTTGTACTTTACTAGATTCTAAAAAAGTTAATTATAATAAACAAGACGTCAATATTGGTATTAATTATTCAGATGGAATAGTTAAAAACAGAAGATCAGATTTATTTTTTTTAAAAGATTCAGATAATTTGAAAGAAAATGTCTTTCTTTATTTTGAATATTCAGGCATAAAAAAAAAGCATTTAGAGTTAGAAAAAATAGAAGCTCTTATTCAAGCATATGGAATTAAGTCTATTGATTTGTGGAAATGGAAACAAAACAAGATATTTTATGACATATCTTTGATAAAAAGAAAAATAAAAAATCCAATTGAAAAATGGGTGTTTGATGAAATAATTAATCTTATAAGAAAAATTAATTTTTGGCAAAATTTTTTTTTAGATCATAATTTAAAGATACACCTTGATCCTTCTGAGCATAGTTATTCAACTATTATAAAACAAATTGCTTTGGAAAATATAAATGGGCTATCATTAGGAAAACAAAGATCATACCCAACAAATATTAAAGGTCCTTTTTTTCATTATTACCAAAATGATATTTTTTTTACATGGGGAGAAGATAGTAATAATAAAATGCAAAAAACTGAAAATTATATTAAACAATTTTTAATGTCGGGATATCCATATCCTATAAATAAGAATTATAGTGAGAATTATATTCAAAATAATTTTAATAATAAAGTTAAGTTTAAAATACTTTTAATTGATAATGGCCATAGTTTTAATGAAAAAGAAGGAGTTGGACAAAATATTTTTACAAATGATCTTTATGATTTTTATAATAAATTTTTTGAATTAGCTTCTAATGATCCAGAAGTAGGATTAATAATAAAGTGTAAAAGATATTCAGATTTTATGAAGTTAAAAAACATTCATACAATAGCAAAAAAACTAGAAGACCAGAAACAGTGTGTGATAATCAAAGATCCATTCCAATTATCCACAATAGATGTTGCCCAAATAGCTGACCTATCAGTAGGAATAAGCATATTTCACCCCTCGGCATTTTTTGAAACTTTATTATCGTGCAATGGCATATACTTTGATTACTCAAATATTTTATTAAATGATAATTTTTTTAATCAGGGAAAAGATGAGTTATTCTTTAATAAACTTGAGCTTCTCATAGAAAAAATATTAAGTTACAAAAAAAATAATTTTGAAGACAAAGAATATATAAATTGGTCTAAGTTTATTTATAAAATTGACTATTTTAGAGATGGATTAGGATATATTCGTATCGGAGAGTTTATTAGTAATCTAAAAAAAAACTTAGATAAAAATCTTACTTCTAAAAAATCAATTGAGAACGCAACTTATGATTATAAAAATAAATGGTATAAAAATAATAATTTAAATGATTAAACAATCATATATAAAAAAAAATAATTTAAATAGTCAAAAAATAGCTGAAGAATTAGAAATTTATTTTTTCGAATTGATAAAATATTTTGAATTAAATAATTTTTGGAAAGAAGATAACTTTTTTCAAAATGAAGTTAAAAAATCATTAATCAGAGGACTGTTAAGAGAGTCAGCCCACTCAAAAAATTTATTAGTAAATATAATTGAAAATTTCAAAAGATCTTCGTTTTATGATGAAAGAATTAAATGGTGCACAAAATTGTATCCAATGATTCATTTGTCAAATGATAGATCTGAGGCAATGGGTTTTCATTATGATAAAATTGGAAATAGTAAATTTTTTACAAGCTGGATACCAATAACATTCTATGATTATCCAGCGCTATCATATGTTAATTATTCACAGAAATTTCATTCATTGCTTTCTAAATTGATAATTAAATTTAAATTAGCTAAATTTTTATCAAAGAATATTTTTGTAAAAAGAGGTGATATATTAATTTGGAACGGAAACATGATACATCAAGGAAATCTTAATAGTTCAAAAAATATTGCAGTTGCTTTTCAAATGAAATTTACTGAAAAAAAATTTCATCACGAAGACTCAATTCAAATAGAAAACTTAAACTTAGAAAGTAAAAATGATTATGAAAATTTAGATATTCTATCTCAAAAATTTAAAGAAGTAATTGAATTTAGTAAAAAATTAAATGACAACATGATTGAAAGTATATTTGAAATATCTCATTATATTAAAGAAAATTCTTTATCAAAAAATTTAATTATTTCATTTGCACTTTCAGTTTTGGCTCAAAGATTGTCAACCACTAATTTTACTATAGATGGAATAAACGAAAAAAAAAAATTAATAAATAATCTCGATATTTTTTCAATTTATTTGGGTGGTGAAAATTTAGCATCATTAGAAAGATTATTAAAACAAGGACATAAAAATGAAATTATTATGAATTTAAAAAAAAATGATCAAAATAAAATTTTTCAAACAAAAAAAGTGATTTTAGATTATCTAAATAAATAATTTTTATGTCAAAAAGTATACAAATTGTTTCGAATTTAACTGATATATTAGAATTAGATGCAAAAAATATTATTGTATGTTTTGATGTTGAATTACAAAATATACTTAAACAAAAAAAAATTAAATATTTAAGTTCTTTAGATATCTTAAAAACAACTGATTATAAAGAAATCAATAATTTAGCATATAAAATAAGAAACAATTTTTTAAACAAGCTAGAGGATATAGATCAAATAAAATATTCGAAGTCATTAAACAACTTATTTTCATTTCATTTAAGATATTATGTTAATTTTTTAGCTATACAGTTAGTATTATTTAAAAAAATTACAAAAAAATATAAGCCTAAAATTATCAAAATTTCAAGTTCGTCAGATAAAAAATCAATAATTAAAAATGACATAATTTTTTTATTTTTACTGAAAGATTATTTAAGAAAAAATAAAATTAAAATTATTTCAAAAATTCAAAAAGAAAATAAGAAAAAAAATAATTTTAGTATATTAAAATGTTTACTACATATTATTCTTAATTATTCGATGAGAATTTTTAATAATATTTTTTATAATACAAAAAAATCAATATTAGTTCTCTCTCCAGACTATGGTTTAGATTGCTTTGTTAAAAAAATTATAAAAAAATATAATAAATACTCAGCAATGTTTTTAGAATACAGTTATTTTTCTGATTTAAATAATATTTTTTTTAATAGAATATATTATTATTTTAGTTATCAACAAAAAATAGAAAATAAAGAAAAAAAAAAAATACTTAATTTTTATAAAAAAAAAATTATAAAAAATAGAAATATTTTTAAATTTCAAAGTTATAATCTAACTAAAAATGTTTTAGATTATTTTCAATTATTTCTAGCTGATGAGATAATAAGATTTAGTAAGAAAATTAATTCAGCAAATAGCTATTTTATAAAAAATAAACCTAGATTAATTATATCTCATAACTCATTCTTAATGGGTCATTTCTTGGCTGAATTTGCGCATTATAATAAAATACCCTCGTTAGTTATTAGTCACGGAACACATACATTTAATAAGGATAAAAAAATTTTTTCTGAATGGAAAGAGAGTGCAAAATATTTAATGAATCCTTTATTTAGATATATAGGCGCTCAATCTCCTTTGACTGAAACGTTTTTATTAAAAAATAATTTAAAAAAAAAAATAATTAAGACTGGTCCTTTAATTTTTTCACACAGTTCAAAAATTATATCTAATAATTTGATTAAAAAAAAAATTAGAAAAAAAATAATTCTCCATGCGAGTACACCTAAAGAATTTAATAGTCTAAGACCTTTAACTTTCGAAACTACAGAAGAATATATAAAGCAAATAAATATTATAATTGGTGTGATTGATAAAATTGATAATTTTCATTTAATTATTAAATTTAGACCTACTAAACGTTTGAATTATGAGACATTTAGAGAATCTTTAATTACTTCTAAAAATTATACAATTTCAATTAAGGAATCTTTGGGCTCACTTTTAGAAAAATCAGACTGTTTAATAAGTTATTCATCAACTGTAATTGAAGAAATGCTGAATCATAAAAAACCAGTTATATTATTTGATAGTTTTAAAAGATATTGTCATGTCTCACATAGAAATATTAAAAATAATTTAAAATTTAATTTAGGGCCAATAAACTACTTAACAAATATTTTTCAGTTAGAGGCGTCACTTATAAGTTTAACAAATATTAATATTAATAAATTTAAAAAAAACAAATTTTGGTCACAATTTATATATCCAGTTGATAAAAATATGAATTGGATTAAGAATATTAAGTTTTAATCATACAAAAAGTATATATATATTAAATTAAATGAAAATAGTTGCTGTTATTCCTGTAAAAGAAATTTCTGAAAGAGTTAAGTCAAAAAATCTTAGAAATTTTTATGATAATCAATCTTTACTAACAATTTTAATTAAAAAATTAAAAAAATGTAAGGATATAAAAGAAATATATATCTCATCGAATTCTGAAAAAATAAAAAAAATTAGTAAAAAACAAAAGTGTAAATATTTACATAGAGATAAAAAATTTTGTAATAATGTTACTTCCTGGAGTGATGTTATTACAGAAGTAGTAAATTCAATCCCAGAAAATGACCAAACTACTTTAATGTGGTGCCATACTACAACTCCATTATTCGATAGCTATAATAAAGCTATAAATACATATAAAAAAAAAAATTTTAAAAATGATGGGTTGATTTCTGTAGCAAATTTTTCTCAATTCATAGTAAGCGAAAAAAAAATACCTATAAATTATAGTTGGGGAGCTTGGCATCCTTATTCACAAGATTTAGAAAAGTTATATTATATTACAGGAGCATTATTTATGAGTAAAATCAGTGAAATGAAAAAAAATAGATATGTAATTTCTAAGAACCCTTATTATTTTGTAGCAGATAATATTGAAACTATTGATATAGATACAAATTATGATTTTGAATTAGCTAAAATTTTATATCAAAATAAAAATAAACTTAAAAAGCTGTAAAATTTGATGGGTAAAGTTTATATAACTGACTATATCACAAATCCAGATGTTGAGCAAAAAGCTCTTTCAGATCACTTTGAAAAAGATATTAAAAATAAAGAAATAGAAGTTTTACTGGTTTGGAATCAGATTATTGATGAGAAATTCCTAAGTAATTTTCCAAGTTTAAAGGGGATAGTTAGGTATGGAGTGGGTTATGATAAAATAAATATTGATGCTGTTAAAAAAAGAAAATTAGTAGTTTGTAATACTCCAGATTATGCAATGGAAGAAGTTAGCGATACATCATTAGGTATGCTTTTAAACATAACGAGAGGCCTCAATTTATATGATCATATTAGTAGAAAAAGCCTTGAAAAGTGGAAGCAGAATACACCAATCAAGGAAATAAAAAGAAATAAAAAAAATAAAATTGGTGTAATAGGAGCCGGTAGAATTGGATCGTTATTTATAAAAAAAGCAGAGCTGATAGGTTTTGAAGTTTTTTATTATGATCCATATTTAAAAAGTAGTATCAATTATGGAAAAAGATTAAATCATTTAGATGAATTACTAACTTTGTCAGATATAATTTCTATTCATGCTCCACTTACAGATGAAACTTTGAACATGGTAGATGAAAACTTTTTATCTAAAATGAAAATGGGCTCTTCAATCATCAATACTGCAAGAGGAAAAATTATTAAAAATCTAGATATTATTCATGATTGTTTACTAAGTAATAAGTTATATTCAATAGCATTTGATGTTTTGCCTGAAGAACCTCCATTTAAAAATAAATTAATATCATCATGGCTAAACCGAGACGAATTATCACCAAGAATTCTAATAAATCCTCATGTATCTTACTATTCAGGTGAATCTTTTATAGAGTGTAGAAAAAAAGCTTCATCAAATGCATTATTAATCATTAATAATAAAGAACCAAAAAATATAATTTACGATTTTAGAATATGAAAAAAATAATATTATTAGACTGCACTTTAAGAGATGGTGGATATTATAATAATTGGGATTTTTCAAATGAACTAGTTAGCGATTATTTAAAAGTTATGTCATTATCTGGTATAAACTATGTTGAACTTGGTTTCAGATCGTTTAAATCAAAAGGTTTCAAGGGACCCTCATGGTATACAACGGACAGTTATATAGAAGGTTTTAAGATTCCAAAATCATTAAAAGTAGCTGTTATGGTCAATGTTTCAGAATTAATTAGCCACCCACTTGGACCGACCAAAGCTATAAAATTATTATTTAAAAATGCAAAAAATACTAAAATCAAATTAATTCGGTTAGCCAGTCATTATGAAGAATTTAAAATTGCAGCATCAGTTAGTAAAATATTAAAGAATATGGGTTATGAGGTAGGAATTAATTTAATGCAAATCTCAGAACAATCTAAAGAAAAAATTATATCTATTTCAAAAATTGCTAATAAAGTTAAACCTGATATTTTGTATTTTGCAGACAGTTTAGGAAGTATGGTCCCTGAAGAAATATCAAATTTAATAAGCAATCTTAGACAAAATTGGAAAGGTCCAATTGGTATCCATGCTCATGATAATCTTAAAAAAGCAATTGATAATACTCTTGTAGCAATTAACGAGGGTGTAAATTGGATAGACTCCACTGTAACTGGAATGGGAAGAGGTCCTGGAAATGTCCAAACTGAATATTTATTAATTGAAATGGAGAATATTAGAAAAAAAAAAAATAAATACCCTTCCGCTATTAAAACTTATCAAAAAACATTTTGAGTCATTAAAGAATAAATATGAGTGGGGTACAAATTCATATTATTATATGTCAGGAAAATATGGAATTCACCCAACTTATATTCAAGAAATGTTAACAAAAAATTATACTGAGCCAGAACTATTAACTGCTATTGACCAATTAAAAATTAGTGGTGCCAACAGATACAATGCCGATTTAGTAAAATCAGAATTTCAAAAAACAATTAAAACTCAAGATGGAACCTGGATACCTTCGAATATATTTAAAAAAAGAGAAGTGTTGATGTTGGCATCGGGACCTAAAGTGAAAGATTATAAAGATGAGATCGAAAAATATATAAAAATAAAAAAACCTTTTGTAATGGCTTTAAATACAAATGTAATGATAAATAAAAAGTTAATCGATGCTTATGTTGCTTGCAATCCATTGAATTTAATCGCAGATGCAGATTTATATAAAAATTTATCATCCCCACTAATAGTCCCTAAATCTTTATTATCAAATCAATTAAAAAAAAAATTGCGGAAAGTTAAAATTTTAGATTTTGGAGTAGGAGTTAAAGAGAATACTTTTGAATTTTTTAAAAAAGGCGCAACCCTTCCAAGGCTTTATACTCTTGGTTATGCACTTGCTATTGCAACAAGTGGCAAAGCTTCAAGGATATTATTGGCTGGTTTTGATGGATACGGCCCTAATAACATAAGAACAAAAGAAATAAATAAATTATTTTATAATTATTCATCTATTAAAGCTTCAAAAGAGCTATTATCAATAACACCAACTTCTTATAGCATAAGCTCATCATCTATATATGCCTTCTAAAATGAAGAAAAAATTTATCATCATCATACCTGCTAGAATGAAATCTAACAGACTGCCTGGAAAACCATTAATAAAAATTAATGGAATTCCAATAGTTATAAGAACATATAGACAGTGCTTAAAAGCGGTAGATAATTCTTTAATTTACATTGCAACAGATAGTAAAAAAATTAAAAAAGTTTGTGAAGAATATGGAGCTCAATCAATAATAACTTCTGAAAAATGCTTAACCGGCACTGATAGGGTTGCAGAAGTAGCAAGAAAGATTGACGCAAAAATTTATATTAATGTTCAAGGAGATGAACCAATTTTTGATCCAAATGATCTAAAAAAGTTAATTCAATATGGATTAAAATATTCTAATTCAATCGTGTCAGGTTATTGTGAAATTAATGAAGAGAGAATGTATAATGATTTAAATGTGCCAAAGGTAGTTTTAAGTAAAAAAAACTATTTAATGTATGCTTCTAGAGCACCAATTCCTTCTAATAAAAAAGCAAAATTTATTTCAGCAAATAGACAAATATGCGCATATTCATTTCCTAAAGAAACACTAAAAGTTTTTTCATCTTTTAAAAAAAAAACATTTTTAGAAAGTATTGAAGATATCGAGTATCTAAGGTTTTTAGAGCTTGGAATAGAGATTAAATGCATTAAGATGTCTGGTAAATCATTAGCAGTAGATAATAGTTATGATTTAAATATTGTTTCTCAAATTGTAAAAAAAAATCAAAAAAATTATGGGTAAAGCAAAGTTTATTGATACAAATATAAAAAATAAATCAAAAACAGTTGAAGAAAAAATACAACTTTTTAATTATCAAGGTAAATCTCTTCCTTTGCCAACAGAGATTGAAATCAGTGAGTCTGGTACCTGTAACAGAACATGTTCTTTTTGTCCGCGAAGTGATCCTAGTTTTGAGGATAAAAAAGAATTTATAGGAAACTTACTTCATGAAAAAATGTGTGTTGAATTAAAAGAACTAAATTATAAAGGTACCATAAGATATAGTGGCTTTGTTGAACCGCTCCTAGATAAAAATATTTTTAGTTTAATTAGTATGGTAAGAGATTATCTTCCATACTCAAACATAGAAATGGTCACAAATGGTGATCCATTGAACATAACAAGATTAAAAAAATTATTTAAAAGTGGACTAAATAAAATTTTAATAAGTGCATATGACGGGAAGGAAGATGCTGATAAATTAGAAGATTTATGTATGAGTGCAAATTTAAAAAAAAATCAATATATAGTTAGACATCGATATTATTCTGAAGATCAAGACTTTGGTATTACATTAAGTAATCGATCAGGGTTAATGGAAAATGCTGAGTTTAAAATTAAAAATTTAAAGGATCCACTGAAAAATCCATGCTATATTCCATCATATACTTTTTTTTTAGATTATCAGGGAGACGTTTTAATGTGTCCACATGATTGGGGTAAAAAAGTAATATTAGGAAACCTGAACAAGGAAAAATTATTGGATATTTGGTTTAGCAAAAAATCTATGGGAATAAGAAAAATGTTAAATAAATCTAATAGAAACTTTACCCCATGTAATGTATGTGATGTAGAGGGAACATTTATGGGTAAAAAAAATTCAAGCTATTTTAACTAGATTATTTATGAAACGAAGAGTTTTAATTTTAGGTGCAAGTTCAGATATTGGAGTTGAGGTTATTAAAAAAATATTAGAAAAAAAATGGCAAATAACAGCTCATTATTCTAATAATAAAAAGATACTCACTAACTTTTCAAATTTGAATTTAATACGATGTGATTTTAGTAAAATCAATGAAAACAATTGTAAAAAAATCATAGATAAATTATTTAATGATAAATATGAAATATTAATTAATTTGGTTGGATATATAGATAATAAAAGTTATCAAAAATCAGATTTAAAAAGTCTTATTAAATCAATTAAGATAAATACATTGATACCAATGCTCATCCAAAGGAAGATTATAAATAATATGGAAAAAAAAAGATTTGGGAGAATTTTAAATGCATCAAGTATTGGAGTCAAATTTGGTGGTGGAAACAATACATTCAATTATGGTTTATCAAAGCATTGTCTTGAATTTATTCCTAATAACCACAAAGAGTGGGCTAAAAATAACATCTGTATTAACAATCTTAGGATTGGTGTAACAAATACTAAAATTCATAAAAAAATTAAAAAAAAATTAACAATGAAAAAAAGAATTAATTTAATACCTGCTGCAAGAATGGCTAGTCCAGCTGAGATTGCAAATTATATATTAGAATTAATTTCAGAAAAAAACACTTATATGACGGGTCAGACTATAACAGTAGCTGGAGGAGAATAGTTATTGACATTTAAATTATTTTAAGTAATTTCAAAAAATACTGAAGTTTGGTGGGGAATTGATGTGAAATTCATTAGCTGTTCCTGCAACGGTAATAGTCCGAGCGCCACCCAGTATAGTCCGCTGTAGAATGAAGGCCAGGAAAAGTCTAATTCGCAACTTTTAAGTTAGCAACGGCATAAATTAATTAAATTCTTAATTTTTGATTAAGAATTTTAAAATGGAGTGTCAAATGCTAATAAGAGTAATTACTTTTCTATTTATATTTTTTGAATTTACAAAACTATATGCTGATAATATCCCAATAATAGTCATTTCACCAAGTAAACAACCCCAGTCTGTTTCTACAGTGGGAACTTCAGTAACAGTATATGATGAAAAGTTTTTTAAAAACTCTACAGATTATTTTTTAGGGGATGCTTTGGGCGATAGTACAACTGGTTATAATTATTTTCAAAATGGTGGGGCAGGAACTGAGTCTGCTATCCAATTAAGAGGTTTGCCCAAAAGATATCATACAGTTTATATTGATGGAGTAAAAATGTCAGACCCCTCAAACGTATCAAACGATTTTAATTTTAATCACATTTTAACAAATTCAATTTCTAGAGTTGAAATATTAAAAGGAAACCAAAGTTCAGTATATGGTAGTGGTGCAATAGCAGGAGCAATTAATATTACTACAAAAAAAGGAAAAAAAGGTTTTCATAAAGATTTAAACTACAACACTGGTTCTTATGGAACACACAATTTATCAGGATCAGTTTCTGGAGCAAATGAGAAAAGTGATTATTTTTTTAGCTTAGAGAGATTTGAAACTGATGGTTTTTCTGCAATGAATCAAGCTTCGACTGTAGATGAAGAAGATGCTTATAGAAATAATTCTATATTAGGAAATTTTGGTCATCAGTATTCCGATACATTAAAACTAACAGGAAAATTAAGAGCTGCTGAAACTTACTTAGAGTATGATAAAGCTGGTAATGGAGCTCAAGATTATCATGCAGACGCTTTACAGACATCAGCTAATGTTTCATTAATTTATGAGCCAAATAATCAATTTACTAATACTCTAACTTACGGAAATTCATATATTAAGAGGGACTATACAGAAGCTAATAAAACAAAAGACAAATATTATGGAGATAGGTATGTGATGATGTATGTGGGAAATTACAATTTAGATTTAGATAATAGTGTAGTTTTTGGAATAGAGAGGGAAGATGACTCTATATATTATAATCCAAACTCATCTGCCACACCAACAATACAGAGTAATTATGTTACATCAACTTATTTTGATTATCAAAAAAGAGCTACAGAAAAAACGTATATTACTTTAGGAACAAGATTTGATGATCATTCAGTTATTGGAGCCGAACAAGCCGCTAGATTAACAGCAGCTCATGTTTATGATGGCAACACAAAATTTAAAGCTTCTTGGGGAACTGGGTTTAGATATCCATCACTTTATGAGATGTACATTGTTTATGCAAATAGTTCAAAAAATCTAAGCACTATGCAAGCAGAACAAAGTATGGGATATGATTTAGGTATTGAGAAAAATTTTCCTAGTTTGGATTTAAATCTTGATCTAACATATTTTGATAACATATATAGAAATGCTTTAGAGGGATGGTTAACTAATGTGGGCAGTGCCGCTTATGCCACCAACAATACAGCCAGCACAGTTAAATCAAGAGGTATAGAGCTTACATCAAATTGGAAAGCTAATGATATATTATCATTTGCTCTAAACCTTACATACACGCATACTTATGATGGTGCTGAAGCAGACGATCCTAACACATCAGCCAGTTATTATGGTGCTGATACAAGATTAGTTAGAATTCCAATACATGCAATGAATTTAGCAACTAAAATTAATATTCCTGAATATGAAAATTTAGACTTAACCATAAGAACCAAATATTCTGATAGAGTAAGAGATTATGGTAACACTCATAGTGGCTGGGCAGATGTTGAATTAGATGATTGGATCACTCATGACTTATCAGTAAAATATAAATTATATGATACATATAATGTATTCTTTGATTTTAATAATTTCTTAGATGAAAAATATGAGACATCATTAAATTATAGCCAAGCAGGAAGAAACTTTAATTTTGGATTAAAAAGAGCTTTTTAAATTCTAATTAGTTTTATCTAAATTAATTGATGGAGGTTGAACAGACTGGCTATCATCAGAAGTTGGAATACAGTAAGGATTTTCTGTAATTTTTACATTATGAGGTGTTGTTCCATGAGGATCAGCCTCTGGTTTAGGCATATATTTTTCCAGGTATTCTTCTTTAAGATCTGCATAAATTTTATTTCCTTCTTTGTCATTTTTTTCTGCTCTTTCAATTTCTTTCCATCTACTTTTTGGAAATTTTACATAAAGAACAAAGCATTTTTTAATAGCCTCAATCTCCTCGGGAGGATACTGGGGCATATCTAATATTGTTTCAGAAGTTAAACATTTAGTTATTGTTTCATGGTCAATTAATCCAAGGTCTTCACATAGTTTACGTAATGGTGTTCCATGAAATGGAACAAAGGAATAGATATTATAATTTGCTGCATCAATATTTCTATTAAGTTCAATTGTATCAAAAGCCAATTTTTTTGTTTCGGTAGGAAATCCTGTAATATTATTTACACTATATTGTATATCATATTTATTAGGAATTTTTAGTTTTGCAATAATATCTTTATTTTTCCATCTTCTATCTAATATTCTTTTTCTAAATTCCTCGTTTCCGTGCTCAACTCCAAAAGATATTCTATGTAGTCCAACAGATTTAAGTTTTGACATATTATAATCATCTACTGTTTCTGGCCTAGTCTGCATCCAAAATGGAAGTTTTATTTCAGAGTACATTTCAATAAATTCATCAAATTCTCTTTTGCTCATTCCTAAAAAAGTATCTGCCCAAAAATAATTATATTCAACTTTATGGAATTCTTTAAAATGTTTAAGCTCCTCAAGGACTAGATCCATTTTTTTCTTTCTATAAAAATTTGACCCTAAACCTTTATACATTTTCATTTGATCAGGTGAATTACAAAATTTACAGGTAAATGGGCATCCACGAATTGTTTCAATTGGTATCATCTTATAAACTTGACCTGCCATAGGTCGATAAAGTCTGTTATTTTCAAATAAACTTATATCAATTATTGGATTTTCATTGACATCGACTGGTTTTGAAATTGGATTTTTTCTAATTATATTTCTATTCTTTAAATATTCAGGTCCAATTGTTTTTACCCAACAGTTTGTTACATCATCATAATTTTCACCATTTTCTATTTTTTTACAAAGATCGAGCAAAGCATTTTCTCCTTCACCCACACAAACAATGTCTACTAAATCATTCTTTATACAAATATCAGGGGCAAAAGTTGCAAAGACACCTCCTGCAATAACAGGTGTATTATTTCTTATTTTATAATCTCGCATCTCCTCTAATATTTGCATTCCAAGTTCCCACATATCCTCAGTGGAAGAGATTGCAATTAAATCAGGTTTAAAACTATCTAGTAATTTATGGATATCATCTTTCCAGCTAGATGTTTTTCTTTGTATCCCTTTTTTTTCCATACTATAGGGAACGACATTTAGCCTTTCTACTTTACTACCATCTGAGTCAACACCATAATCTATAGAATAATAGGTTGTGTCAAAAATCTCAACTTGATGCCCTTGTTTTTTAAGAATTGAAGCAAATAGGGCAATAGCAGGGGGAAGCATATTCATGCCATAAGTATTTGGATAGAGAAATAAAACTTTAATGCCCATAATTTTTAAAAAGTTATTACAAAATAAAAGTGCGTATTGTCAACACAATTACAGTATATTACTAAATAATATTATTCAATGAATTTAAAAATAGTATCAAAAAGTGATAAAGTTAACTGGAACGGAAAATGGGTATATATAGGGGAAAGTTTTTCATCAATTGAAAAATTGGAAAAATACTACGATCCAAAAAAAAGAATTTCATTAAAAGTCTATAAAAAAGAGATATTTGATGAAGTATTAAGTGATTATTTGAAATGGAATCAAAGTCAAATAAAAAATTTTAAGGATGAAAAATTTTGGTTGATAAGCGAATTATCTGGCAGGAATAATTTAAATACAAATCTGCATTTATATTTATGTCAAATAATTACTTTAAAAAGAATATTAGAAGATGAAAATAATAATGAAATTTTAATTATTTGTGAAAACTATTTTATTTTAAACTGTATAAATAAAAATTTTAATATTAAGAATAAAAAAACAAGTTTTTTAAGTTATATATTTAAAGTAAATATTTTTTTTAAAGGTTTTTTAATATTAGTTGTTAATTTTTTTAAAGTTTTTATAAAATTTCTAATTATTAAAATAATTTTGAAATTATTTTTTGGCAATAAAAAAGATAAATTTGGTAAAAGAAATTTCTTAATACATACATCTAGCGTTAATTTAGACGAAAAAAATAAAATTCAATTAAATTACTTTCCAGGATTAAATAACTCTATTTCTGATACAATGCACTATATATCAATTTCCAAATTAAGTTTTTTCAGAAAAATTTTAAATTTAAAAGAATATAAAAAAAATAATATTATAGTAATTGAAGAATATATTTCAATTATAAACTTTTTTGAAAATATAAAAAATTTTTTATTATCAGTTTTAGGAATTTTAAAGTTAGAAAATTTTAAAGATTATAATATTAAAGATTTGATAGAATTTGAATTTTTTCAAGCTCTTTCTAGCCCAAGTCTTAATTTTCAGTTATGGTCATATTTCAATTTTATAAAAAAAATTGATAAAAAAATAGATGAATTAGTCGTAATTGATCATTATGAAAATATGATATCTGAACACGCAATGATATGTGCTTGTAAGCAAAAAAAGCTTAATGCTAAAATAAAGATTATTGGATACCATCACACACTATCAAGTAATGAATTTTTGCCTTGGCACTCAACAACTGAAGAATGGCGTTCTAATTTTAAACCTGATTTTTTGATTTCAAATGGGAAAATTTCTAAAGAATTTTTAATAAGTAGAGGAAATTTACCCCAGAAAATTATAAATGGCCCCGCCTTAAGGTATGAAAAACTCATTTTAAAAAATATGTCAAATTCAAAAAAATATTTAGACAAAAAAAGTATATTTGTTCCATTATCGCAAATTAGAGATCATAATATTGAACTAATAAATAAGATATTTGAATTAAATAATTTATTAGGCAACGATTATTTTAATTTTTTTATTCGACCACATCCAAATCTTGGAATAGATAATTTTATTTTAAACAAAATTAATCATAAAAATAACTATAATATTCAAATTTCTCAATTAAAAATCTCTGAATTAATGGATAAGTGTCTTATATGTTTATCTATGTCTACTGGTGCAGTTTATGATGCCATTATTAATGGTAATATTGTGATCAATGTTGAAAGTGAACTAAACTACTGTGATAATTATTTAGATTTTATTATTAATAAATTTGATTTTTTAAAGACTAAAAGCCTAGAGGATGTCGCTATTTTATTGAATAAACTTAAAATTGATGAAAATTCAAAAAAAAATCTTGAAGATTTCAAAAAAGTACAGAATTATTTTCTTGAAGGTATGAATTTAGCAGACTCAATTAATATTAAATCTTTTCAATTAAAATAAAAGCCTGGAATTAAAATACTAAAATGCTATAAAATACTAATATTATGTTATTACAAAATTTAAATAAAAATTATTTCAATAAAAACTTAAACTTAGTACCAATTATATTTGTTATACTTCTTTCAAGATTTATCCCACATCCACCAAATTTTACCCCAATAATTTCAATTGCAGTACTAAGTCCATTATTTTTTAATAAAAATATAACATCACTTTCAGTTATTATTTTAGGAATGTTTGTAACAGATATTTTTCTAGGAATTTATCCTAGTATGATATTTACTTATTTGACTATAATTTTGATATTTTATTTTTCAAAAATTTTATTTAAGCTAGATAGCTTTAAGAACATTATTTTATGCTCATTTTTATCTTCGGTAATTTTTTTTATTTTAACTAATTTTTCAGTGTGGTTTTTAAGTGGGCTATATTCTTTAAACTTTGAGGGTTTAATAGCTTGTTATTTATTAGCCATACCTTTCTTTCACAATACATTAATTAGCACGATGTTGTTTAGTTCAATAACATATTTTATTTTTTTAAGATTAAAAGGAAAATTCATTTATAATTAAATGATGTAATGTTTTTCAAGAATTCTTTTAAGAAGAAAAAAATTTTAGTAACAGGTCACACAGGATTTAAAGGTTCGTGGTTAGTTGCATGGTTAAAGATTTTAGGAGCAGAGGTATATGGCATTTCAAAAGATATTCCATCATTTCCATCTCATTATAAAATATTAAATAATTTATCTAAAAAAAGAGACTTAAGGTTTAACTTAAATCAATATAAAAAACTTAAAAAAAAAATTTTAATTATTAAGCCAGATTTTATTTTTCACTTAGCAGCACAATCTTTGGTAAAAAAATCATTTAAATATCCTGTTTTAACTTGGAAATCGAATGTAAATACTACTATTAATTTATTAGAGTCTTTAAGGCATGTTAAAAAAAAAACGACTGTAATTATTGTAACTAGTGATAAATGTTATTTAAATATTGAAAAAAAAAGCTCATATAAAGAAACTGATACTCTTGGAGGAGAAGATCCATATAGTGCCTCAAAAGCTTCGTGTGAAATATTAGTAAATTCTTATATTAAATCTTTTTTTAATAATAAAAAATCACTTATAAAAATTTGTACTGTAAGAGCTGGCAACGTAATAGGAGGAGGAGATTGGTCACAAGATAGATTAATTCCTGATTGCGTAAAAAATTGGTCGAAAAAAAAAATTACAAATGTTAGAAATCCTGACTCTACTAGACCTTGGCAACATGTTTTGGAGGCAATTTCAGGTTATTTAATTTTAGCGTCCAAACTTTCTAAAAACCATATTCTACATGGTGAAAGCTTTAATTTTGGTCCAGTAAGTAAAAAATCTAATTCTGTTAAAAAAGTACTAGAATTGTTTAAAAACTATTTTGTATACTCACAGTATAAGTTTAAAGAAAATAAAAAATTTAAGGAAGCTCAATTGCTAAGCTTAAATTCGTCTAAGGCCATAAAATTACTAAATTGGAAGGCAAATTTAACTTTTTCAGAAACTATTAGTTATGTGGGAAATTGGTATAAAAATTATTACAGCAGAAATAAAATTTTAACAAAAGAACAGATATTATCTTATCAAACTTTAGCAAAAAGGAGAGGGTTAAGTTGGACAAGGAACTAGCAAAAATAAAGTTGATTAAATTAAAAACTTTAAAGAATAAAAATGGTGATGTTTTCAGAGGTTATCGATCCAATGAAAAAGAAACTAAAAATTTTGGAGAGGTTTATTTTTCTAGAATAAAATATAAAAAGATTAAAGCTTGGAAATATCATAAAAAAATGAGAATGGCTTTATGTGTTCCTTACGGTAAAGTTAAATTTGTTTTTTGCAATTTAAAAACAAATAAATTTAGAAATATTGTTATAGGTGAAAAAAACTATAAAAAAATAATTGTTCCAAAAAAAATATGGTTTGGTTTTATTGGAAAAAGCAAAAAGGAAAGTTTAATAGTTAATATGGCAAGCATTGTCCACAAAGCAGACGAGTCCTTAAAAATGAAATTAAAAAAGATAAAATATAAATTTTAAAATGAAAGTTATTATTTTAGCTGGTGGTCTTGGCACACGTCTATCAGAATATACAGAAATTATTCCAAAACCAATGGTTGAAGTCAATAGGAAACCTATAGTTTTTTATATTATGAAAACTTATATTAAATATGGTTTTACAGATTTTATATTAGCTTTAGGATATAAAAAAAAATATGTCATAAATTATTTTTTAAAACATAAAAACTTAATTGAAATTATACAAAATAATAACAAAGAATTAATAATTAAAATTAAAATTTATAATAAAATTTGTAAGATTTGTTTAGTTGATACAGGTCTTAAAACTAACACTGGTGGAAGAATAAAAAAATTAAAGAATATTATCAAAAATGAAAAATTTATGATTACCTATGGTGATGGTATTGCTAATATTAATATAAATAAATTGTTAAAATTTCATAACTTAAAAAAAGGAATCGTGACGATTACTGCCGTACACCCAGTTGCAAGATTTGGAATGTTAGAAATTAACTCAAAAAATAAAGTGACTTATTTTAAGGAAAAACCACAAACAAAAAAAGATTGGATCAACGGAGGTTTTTTTATTTGTGAACCAGAGTTTATTAATTATATTAAGGGAGACTCAACTATTTTAGAAAAGAGTCCATTAGAAATAGTTTCTAAAAAAAATAAACTTTTTGCATATAAACATTTGGGTTTATGGATGTGTATGGATACCAAAAGAGATAAAGATAACATTGAAAAAGTTTTAAAAAAGAGACTTATTTTTTAATAAATAAATCTTCATAGATGAAAGTTAGTATAATAATAAACTGCCACAGCGGAGACAGATATTTAAGAGAATGTCTTGAGAGTGTATTGAGCCAATCTTATAAAAATTTTGAGGTAATTTTTTTTGATAATAAATCTAATGATCAAAGCAAAAACATTTTTTTATCTTATAAAGAAAAAAAATTTAAATATTTTTATTCAAATAAAAAAATAAATTTATATAAAGCTAGAAATAGGGCAATTAAACTTAGTAAAGGAAATTTAATTTCATTTTTAGATGTAGATGATTGGTGGGAAAAAAATAAATTAAAAATACAAGTTAATGTGATGAAAAATAAAAAAATAGATATAATTTATTCAAACTATTTTATTTTCAAAGAAAAATACAAATTAAAAAAAATTTTTTCAAAATTACCACTTCCTTCAGGTTATATTTTTGAAGATTTAATTAATAATTACAATATTGGTATACTAACTGTTATGATAAGAAAAAAAATTTTTAAAAAAAGATCAAATTTTTTTGATAATAAATTTAATATAATGGGTGATTATGATTTGTTTGTAAGGCTCGCAAAAGATTACAGATTTAAGTATTTAGATAAACCTTTAGCAACTTATAGGGAACATAGTGAAAACTATTCTAATTTAAACTACAAAAAAGAGATCTTAGAGTTTAAATATTGGATAACTAAAAAATTTGTGACTAGAAATATTAAAATAGAGACTATACAGAATTTAAAATCAAAGTATTTACCCCTAAAAGCCAAAAAATTTCTTGATGAAAATAACATTAAACTATTTTATAAGTATTTCAGG
>MDTB01054643.1_pt1 | contig 36497 bp, 32 predicted proteins | sample 811161 | NCBI WGS metagenome assembly MDTB01 (sample SAMN05326650, study PRJNA326480) | marine metagenome | isolation source: seawater | place: Mediterranean Sea | collected 2009 | reverse complement strand
TGTTTAAGTATCCCTAGTATTAGAGAAAAAATTGGTAGAAAATCTAAAATTAAAATAACATACTGTGATGAAAATTTTAAAACAGTTAGTGAAGAGTATTCGGGTATTATTGCAAGGGTAATTCAGCATGAATATGATCATATTGAAGGGATACTATTTACCGATAAGATTTCTCCTTTTAAGAAAAAAATAATTAAAAATAAACTTAAAAATATTATGGTTGGAAAAGTTGATGTTGATTATTTTATGAAATACGTAAAATAAGTTTGATATTAAGTAAATATTATAAGGAGTTTAATTATAATTTGAAGTTATCATTTCCAATTATAATTGGTCTGCTTGGTCATACGATTGTTGGTATTGTGGATAATATTATGGTTGGTAAGTTGGATCCAGATAACCTTGCTGCAGTATCCCTTGGAAACAGTTTTTTATTTATTGCAATGTCAATTGGAATTGGATTTTCCGCTGCAATAACTCCTGTCGTAGCTGAGGCAGATTCCCAGAATAATTCGGAAACATTAAAAAAAGCATTCACCAATGGTTTTCTTTTATGTTTTTTTTTAGGCTGTTCTCTATTTGTGTCAATCCTATTATGTAAGCCTCTGTTAAAATTTTTAGGGCAACCACAAATTATTGTTGAATTAGCAATTCCCTATTTGGATATTGTGGCCTTTTCATTAATTCCTTTATTGATGTTTCAAGCCCTCAAACAATATAGTGATGGATTATCAATGACTTCATATTCAATGTATGCAACTATATTTGCAAATTTGATTAATATTCTTGTTAATTATGTTTTAATTTTTGGAAAGTTTGGTTTTCCACAATTAGGTATTATAGGGGCTGCAATAGGAACTTTAGTTTCTAGGATAATGATGTTCATAGCCCTGTATGTACTTTTAAAAAAAAATAAGATTATAAAAAATATTACTAGAGGATTTTTTCTAATCAATAAAAAAATATTTGTAAATATAATTTCATTAGGTTTTCCAACTTCTCTTCAAATGCTTTTTGAAGTTGGTATTTTTACTTCAGCTATATGGCTTAGTGGTTTACTTGGGGAAGTCACGCAGTCTGCAAATCAAATTGTACTTAATGTTTCTTCTTTTACTTTTATGGTTGCAAGTGGTCTTGGATTAAGCGCTTCAATAAGAGCTGGAAATCAAAAAGGACTTAACAATTATCATGAGCTAAAAAGAATTTCGTTGTCAATACTTTTACTAGGTTTAATATTTGCATTGATTTTTTCACTTTTAATATTTTATATGAGAGAAATTATACCATTTCTCTTTGTAGATATTGAAGATGTTAATAACTATCAAAAGAATTTGACTATCATTTCAAAGGCTTCAAAATTATTCATAATAGTTGCCTTATTTCAGCTTTTTGATAGTGCTCAAGTCATAATTTTAGGATCTTTGAGAGGCATGCAAGATGTCATAATCCCAACAATTATAATATTTATTTCCTATTGGTTTATTGGTTTTCCAATTAGCTATTACTTTGGAAGTTTTGATCAATTAAAAGAAATTGGAATTTGGTTTGGTCTTTTAACAGGCCTTCTTTTTACCTCAGTTTTTTTATATTTAAGGTTTAATCATTTAGTTAACCAAAAAATAGATCGTGATTAAAAGAATTTTAGAAATTGATAGAGAATTATTAGTGTTTCTAAATAATTTAGGATCTGATTCATGGGATACAATTTGGTTGTTGATTACTGATAAACTAACATTTATTCCAATTTTTCTTTTTTTAATCTATAGTTTCTTCAAAAATTTTGGAGCAAAACAAACATTGAAAATACTTTTATCAATTTCAATACTAATTTTATTCACCGATCAATTTACTAATTTTATAAAAGCCAGTTTCGAAAGATTCAGACCTTGTAGTGAGCCTTTGCTTTTAGGTTTACTGAGAGAGATTGATATTGGATGTGGTAAATATGGTTTTTTCTCTGCACATGCTGCAAACTCTGCTGCTGTTACCTCATTTATATTACTCAATTTTAAAATCTACAGAAAATCCCTAATCTCAATTTTATTATTTTCTTGGGTTATACTATTTTCCTACAGTAGAATTTACTTGGGAAAACATTATCCATTGGATATCATTTTTGGCTTAATCTTTGGGCTTTCTGCGGGGTATTTTTTTTATATATTAGTTTTAAATCTTAGGATTTTTGGGACAAAATAATTTTCTGATATGCCTCAAAAACATCAACTTTATTTTCATTTATTTTTTTAAGTTGATTCTTGTATTCACTTCTAACTTTTTCGTTTTTATAAAAATTATTAATAATTGATTGATTAATTATTTCCCTAAGCCAATACTTGTTTTGTTTAATTCTGTTCTTATAAAAATAGTTATTGCCCTTTGTAAGTTTAAAATAGCTGGTAATTTTATCCCAAATTTCAATTATTCCATTATTTTCAATCGAGCTACAATTCATAACCTCTGGTATCCATCCTGATTCTTTTTTAGAAAATAGTTTTAATGCCATTTGAAATTCATTTTTAGCAATGATGGATTTATTTTTATTATCTCCATCTGTTTTATTAATTATAATTAAATCAGACATTTCAATAATTCCCCTTTTTATTCCTTGTAGTTCATCTCCAGATCCTGCAATTTTCAATAAAAGAAAAAAATCAACCATCTCAAAAACACTAATTTCATTTTGACCCACTCCAACTGTTTCAATAAATATTATATTAAATCCTGCAGCTTCACATAAAAAAATTGATTCTCTCGTATTTTTTGCAATTCCTCCTTGAAAATTTGATGCAGCTGTTGGTCTAATAAAAACATTAGGATTATTGGATAATTGGCTCATCCTTGTTTTATCACCTAAAATACTTCCCTTGCTTATTCGGCTGGAGGGATCAATAGCCAAAACAGCAATTTTATTCTCATCATTTAGCAAGTAATTCCCAAGACTTTCAATGAATGTGCTTTTTCCAGCACCTGGAATTCCAGTGATTCCAATTCTTATAGATTCACTTTTATTTTTCTTAGTGTTTAATTTATTTAAAAGTTTATTTGCAAATTTTCTATGCGTACTATTATTACTCTCAATGAGAGTTAAAGCTTTTGCAAGAGTCTTTCGGTTTCCTTCATTAATTTCATTGCAAACTTGTTCAATATTTTTTGATAAAAAGGACAATATGATTTATTTGTTAGTCATAATCCATTCACCATTAGAAATTAAATTTTCAGCATGTTTATACTTTAATTCTTTTATTTCCCCAGTTTTTATATTTTTAATATTAACTCGATCATTTCTTCCAACCTTAGGCTGGGTTCTAACTATTGTTTCAACCTGTTGATTTGAAGATCTGTTGGTAATTACTCTGTTTTGCTCTCTTAATTGATCAGCGTTTGGTATTTCCTCTTTAGAGGTGTTTAATTTAACGGGTTTTCTTTCACTTGCCTCCTTAACATTTTGATTATTTGTAGAAATTTCAGCTTTAAATAAAAAGGATAAAATCTCTTTATTAACTTCGTCTAGTAAGATTTTAAATAATTCAAAAGCTTCAAACTTGTAAATTAGTAGTGGATCTTTTTGTTCGTGAACAGCTAATTGTACAGATTGTTTAAGCTCATCCATTTTTCTAAGATGGTTTTTCCATGAATTGTCTAAAATTGCCAATGTAATATTTTTTTCAAAATCAGTAATAAGTTGATCACCACCTGATTCAAATGCTTTTTCTAGATTAGTAATTACTTGAAGTGTTTTAACTCCATCAGAAAAGGGAACTACAATTCTTTTGAATTTTAATCTTTGGTTTTCATAAACATGTTTAATAACTGGAAAAGCTAATTTAGCATTACTTTCAATTTTATTCATGTAATGATTTAATACCACTTTATAGATTTTATCTGTTATTTCATTAATATTCATAGATTCAAATGAATCCGAATCAATATCTGTGGTAATAGAGAAATATTTGATAAGTTCAAATTCAAAATTTTTAAAATCATTAACATTTTTATTTTCAGAAGTAATATTTTCACAGGTATTATAGATCATGTTTGAAATATCAATTCTGAGCCTTTCTCCAGAAAGAGAATTATTTCTTCTTCTGTAAACTACTTCTCTTTGTGCATTCATTACATCATCATATTCTAATAGCCTTTTTCTGATACCAAAATTATTTTCTTCAACTTTCTTCTGAGCCCTTTCAATGGAATTTGTAATCATAGAGTGTTGAATTACTTCCCCTTCTTTTAATCCCATTCTGTCCATCATTTTTGCTATTCTCTCAGCTCCAAATAAACGCATCAAATTATCTTCAAGAGAAACATAGAACTGAGAACTTCCTTGGTCACCTTGTCTTCCGGATCTTCCTCTAAGCTGTCTATCAACTCTTCTTGAATCATGTCTTTCCGTGCCAATAATTGCTAATCCCCCTGCATCTTTAACTTGATCAATAAGTTTAATATCAGTACCACGACCAGCCATATTGGTGGCTATAGTTACTTGTCCAGGTTTTCCAGCTTCAGCAACAACATCAGATTCTTTTTTGTGAAGTTTTGCATTTAAAATATTATGCGGGATCTTACGAATTTTCAACATTCTTCCAAGGAGTTCACTAATTTCAACAGATGTTGTTCCGATTAAAACAGGTCTGCCGGATCTTGATAAATCTGTAACATTTTCAATTACAGCATTATATTTTTCACGTTTCGTTTTAAAAACTATATCCTCTTTATCATCTCTTTGAATAGGTTTATTAGTAGGTATTTCAATGACGTCAAGTTTGTAGATTTCCCAAAATTCACCAGCCTCTGTTACCGCTGTTCCAGTCATTCCAGAAAGCTTGTTATACATTCTGAAATAGTTTTGTAAGGTGATTGTTGCAAATGTTTGAGTAGCAGCCTCAATTTTGACATTTTCTTTAGCTTCTATTGCCTGATGTAAGCCATCACTATACCTTCTTCCGTCCATGATTCTTCCTGTTTGCTCGTCAACAATTAAAACTTTATTGTTCATTACAACGTATTGAATATCTTTTTCAAACAATGCATATGCTTTAAGTAATTGATTTATAGAATGAATTCTTTCGGATTTAATACTAAAATCTCGATACAATTCATCTTTTTCTTTTGCTTCATCTTCTTTACTAAGTCTTTTGTTTTCAATTTTTGAAATTTCAATACCAATTTCTGGCATAATGAAAAAGTTTGGATCTTCTTTACCAGACAAAAATTCAATTCCTTTATCAGTTAATTCAATTTGATTGTTTTTCTCGTCAATAACATAATAAAGTTCTTTGTCAATTTTAGGCATTTCTCTGTTATTGTCCTGCATGTAAAAATTTTCAGTTTTTTGCAGTAATTGTTTTATACCCTCTTCACTGAGATATTTAATTAGAGCTTTATTTTTAGGAATTCCTCTAAAAACTCTTAATAAATTAAATGCACCTTCATCTACTTCACCGTTTGAAATTTGACTTTTGGCTTGAGAAAGAGTTCCTAATAAAAACTTTCTTTGAGTTGAAACAATTTTTTCAATTTTCGGTTTTAAATTATTAAATTCATGTTTATCACCTTTTGGAATCGGTCCTGAAATTATTAAGGGTGTTCTTGCATCATCAATTAATACGGAATCAACTTCGTCAACAATTGCATAATTATGTTTTCTTTGTACTAGATCCTCAGGGGAATTAGCCATATTATCTCTTAAATAATCAAAACCAAATTCATTATTAGTTCCATATGTTATATCACAATTGTATGCGTTTTTTCTTTCAATGGAATTTGGCTTATGATAATCAATACAATCTACACTAAGACCGTGAAATTCAAAGATTGGAGCCATCCAGGCACTGTCCCTTTTTGCTAAATAATCATTGACTGTAACTAAATGAACACCCCTACCTGTTAATGCATTCAGATATACCGGTAGTGTTGCAACAAGTGTTTTTCCTTCTCCGGTTTGCATTTCTGCAATTTTTCCTTGATGCATTGCCACACCACCAATTAATTGTACATCATAATGTATCATATCCCAAACGATATTTTTACCAGCTGCATCCCAATTATTTTTCCATATAGCAATGTCTTTTTTAATTTCTACATAATCTTTTGATTGTGCAACCTTTAGATCAAAATCTGTTGCTTTTACAGATATTTTTTTATTATTTACAAATCTACTAGCTGTTTCTTTGATAACCGCAAATGCTTTTGGTAAAATTTCTTCTAAGTAACTTTCTGAAATTTGATAAATTTCTTGATTGAGCCTGTCTATCTTTGAAAAGAGGGATTCTTTTTGATTGATATTTTTTTGCTCCTCAATTTCGGATTTAATTTGATTAATTTCATTGTGAAGGCTCGAAGTTGCTTCAAAAATTTTAGATTTAAAATTTATTGTCTCAGCTCTTAATTCGTCATTTGAATAATTAGTTACCTCTTCTCGAAATGAGTGGATCTTATCAATTATGGGATTAATTAATTTTAAATCTTTTTTAGATTTATCTCCAACAAAAAACTTTAAAATTTTTCCAATCATTTAAATAAAATTTATGGTATTTGGATACATATAAATATACAATATGTTTGACTAATGAAAGATAATAGTAATTAATAAGAAGTTGAAATAGGATATTTAATATTCATCTTCATTCCAAAGATAATCTTCATCGGTTGGATAATCAGGCCATATTTCTTGAATCGACTCATATAGATCACCCTCGTCTTCAATTGCTTGTAGATTTTCAACAACTTCAAGTGGAGCCCCCGTTCTAATAGAATAGTCGATTAATTCATCTTTGGTAGCAGGCCAAGGTGCATCACTTAGGTAAGAGGCTAATTCTAAAGTCCAATACATGATGTAATTTTTTGCAAAAATAATTTTTTAGTAGAATTGTGCAAGAAATTCACAAAAAAATAATTGACAATTTACCAATATAACTCTTTGACATTTAATTTTTTACAAAAATATCTTGATAAAATAAAAAGTAAGTCTGATAATCTGTTGATATAAGCAGAAATATTTGGGTCTAGCTTTTCCATTTCATTTACGTGAGAAATTTTTCTTTCAGCTCTTCTACAAACACATCTTGTAATATGCAAATATGAAACTAACATATTACCACCAGGGATTGTAAATTTGGTTATGATTGGAAGATTTTTATCAATTTTATCTATTTTATTTTCAATAAAATCAATATCTCTTCTTTCAATTTTTAGTTTTTCATTTTCAATCTCAGAAAAACTTTTATAATCACTAAGAGCTAATATTGATCCAATTGAAAAAAGTTTTTTTTGAACAGTAACTATAATACTGTTTACTTCCTTGTCATCAGATAAATCTCTGACCAAACCTAAAAATGAATTAAGCTCATCAATATTACCATATGCATCAACTTTAAAATTATGTTTATTAACAATTTTTCCTCCGATTAGTGAAGTATTTCCTAAGTCCCCTTTTTTAGTGTAAATTTTCATTTATTTATATTATCTACTATTAAATATATCAAATTTGATTGAGAAGATATTTGAATATAAAGTAGTTGATTGATCCCCAATATCTGTAAGAGCATAACTAATTTCAAAATTTGCTAAATTAAAACCAATTCCAAAATTCGGTTGAAAGGATAAGTTTTTTCTTCCAGTATAATCTAATTCTTTTTGAAAGTTTCCAGCACCAATTCTTAAAAAAACTAAATCTATATATCCTATTTCAAGTCCAATAGCCGGATTAATACTAAGTACACTTGTACTTAAAATATCATTAGTTTCATCAAACATTAAAAAAAGATCAAATGCAGTTAATAAACTATAATCATTTCCAAAATAAAAATCTTTTGAAAGTCCTAGTTGTATTTTTGGTATGGTAATTTCTTTTTTTTGTGGTAATGTTTGATTTTCTCCAATTATTGCATTTTGAATATCATTTATTCTGCTATCATCAAATGACCAAGCATTGAAAGTAGTTGTTATATCTCTACCCATAATTCCAAAATACCAACCATTTTTAGTTTGATATTGAATTCCAAAATCAAATCCAAATCCCCAAGAGTTAGCAAATTCCCCTATAATTCTTCTGAGTATTTTCACATTTACTCCCCAATTTACACTACTTAAGCGATTTTTTCTAGCATATGAGAAAAGAAAAGCATAGTCTGCAGCAGAAAATAATTCTATCCTATCATAATCTATATTTCCTTCATTATCAATTAACTGTGTAGTATCTAAAATATTGTCTACTCCAAACCTTATGATTGAAAGACCAATAGCAGATTCACTATCAATTTTTTTTGCATATGCCAAATAGTTATAATTGGCAATATTTGCAAAATAATTTGAGTGCATTATTGATACTTGAGAATTCTCAATTCCAATAAGACCAGCAGGATTCCAATAAGCAGCATTTACATCATTAATATTTGAAACTACAGCTTTACTTAAAGAAATTGATTTAGCATCCACACCAATATTCAAAAATTCGTTTGAATATTTTGAGCTATTTTGCGAAAATATACAAGCAGATATAATAAAGAAGACGAAAATTTCAAATTTCATATTTTAATAACATAATACTATTATTAATATTGTTTTAAAAATAAACATTATATACAATTAATTATTAGTTTTATACTACATAAGTAAATCCGTGAAAATATTTTCTCTTCCCAATTTAATAAGTCTTTCCAATCTGTTTTTTGGATGTTTAACTATTTTGCTTCTTGTTGAAAATAGTTTGGAGATTCAATATATTTTTATTTTAACCTTAATTTGCTTGATTTTAGATTTTTTTGATGGTTTAATTGCAAGGTTTTATAATTTAGAATCTAAAATTGGAGCTCAGTTAGATTCATTAGCCGACATGGTTAGTTTTGGTCTTGTTCCTGGAATAATAATTTATAATTTATTTATTCAAGCACCATCTTCATATGTAGGATCAATTTTTTCATCAATTATTCCCTTTTTCTCTTTTTTAGTAACGGTTGCTTCAGCAATTCGTTTGGCAAAATTTAATATTTCGAAAACAAACTCAAGATTTTTTAATGGGCTTCCAACTCCAGCAAATACAGTTTTAATTTATGCCTTTGCCATTATTAGCTCATACAATAATGAATTTTCTGATTTTATTTTGAGTTATTCATTTCTTGTGTTGCTTGTTTTAGTATCATCATTTTTGCTTATTTGTAATTTAAAACTATTAAGTTTTAAATTCAAAAAATTTAAATTGAAAGGCAACAGAAGAAAAATATTTATTTTACTAAGTTCAGCTTTATTGTTATATATGCTTGGCTTTTATTCTATACCAATAATAATGATATTGTATATAGTCGTCTCAATTTATACTTTTTATCCCAAAATTTCTAAATAGTTTTCTTTCTTAGCTCAAAGTTTTTACCTAGATATACTTTCCTTACCATTTCATCATTTGCAAGTTCTTCTGGACTTCCATGTCGCAAAATTTTACCTTCAAACATTAAGTATGTTCTATCGGTAATAGCAAGTGTTTCCTGAACGTTGTGATCAGTAATTAGTATTCCGATATTTTTTTTTGTCAAGTCTCTAACAATTTTTTGTATATCTTCTACAGCTAGTGGATCAACTCCTGCGAAGGGCTCATCAAGCAAAATAAAATTTGGATTTGTTGCTAATGCCCTAGCAATTTCAGTTCTTCTACGCTCTCCTCCAGACAATAGGTCACCTCTTCTTTTACGTATCTCTAACAATCCAAACTCGCTAAGTAAGGATTCTGTTTTTTCAATTTGCTCTTTTTTTGAAAGATTTGTTAATTCTAATACACTTAAGATATTGTCTTCAACACTCATTTTTCTAAAAACTGAAGATTCTTGCGCTAAATATCCAATTCCATTTTGTGCTCTTTTGTACATTGGAAAATTTGTTATTTCTTTTTTATTTAGGTAAATATTTCCAGCATTTGCTTTTATCAATCCAACAATCATATAAAATGAAGTTGTTTTTCCAGCTCCATTAGGTCCTAGAAGACCAACGATTTCACCTTGATTTAACTCGACACTTACTTGTTTTACCACATTTTTGCCGGAGTATGATTTTACGAGATTAGAGGCCTTTAATTTCATTCTTTTGTTTTTTAAGTACAAGTTTGGATATCAATATACTAAACTGATATAAAATTATTATAGGAATCGCAACTATAATCTGGCTAGCTACATCCGGAGGAGTTATTATGGCAGCAAGAATTAATACTAAAACCAAAGCATACTTTCTATAATATATTAGAGTTTTTGGGGTAACCAATCCAATTTTTGTAAGAAAATAAACAATCACAGGAAGCTCAAAAATAATCCCTGATGCTAATGAAGAAGATCTGACTAGAGAAATAAATGAACCAAGATCAATTTCATTCATTACCTCTTTAGAAACTTGATAAGTACCTAAAAAATTAACCGAAAAGGGAGTTAAAATATAATAACCAAATAAAACTCCCATAAAAAAAAGGATAGAGCAAATAAATATGAACCCTTGAGAGCTTGATTTTTCTTCTTGTAAAAGCCCAGGGCTGATAAATTTCCAAAACTCATAAAGTATGTATGGAAAAGAAATTATAAATCCACCGATTATTGATGTCATTACGTGTGCTGAAAATTGACCTGTCATAGTTCTATTTTGTATAATAAATGGGAAGGTATCTGCACAAAAGTTTGTTTCAACTCCGATAAATGTGGCTGCTTGACACAAAAATTTATATGTAGGAAAACTCATTTTTTTTGGGCCAAATATAATTGTATCAAAAATAAAATCTTTCATTATAAAACAAATAAATCCACAAAAAACTATTGCCACTATGGATCTTATTATATGCCATCTTAATTCTTCAAGATGTTCTAAAAAAGACATATTATTCGAACTAGTATTCACTGTGAAATCTACTTATTTTAATTCAAACTTTATTTAATGCAAAAAAACAAAAAATTTAATTAAAGATATTCTCAAAAGCAAAAAGATTGTTATAATTTAAAGTAACTAAATATTTAGTTTAATGAAAATTAACTACGTAAGTTTAATTCAAGATACTTTGGTTAAAGTATTTGGATTTAAAAGCTTCAAAGGAGAGCAAAAACAAATTATACTAAGTGTTATCCGCGGAGATGATTCATTGGTAATTATGCCAACTGGTGGGGGAAAATCTTTGTGTTATCAAATTCCAGCATTGATAAAAGATGGAACTGCTATTATTATATCTCCTTTGATAGCTCTTATGAAAAATCAAGTTGATAATCTAAGGGGATACCTTGAAAATGAATCTGCTGTTCATGTTTTAAACTCATCATTGTCTAGTTCAGAAATTAGTCAAGTTTTTTCAGATTTAAAAAATAAAAAAACCAAGCTTTTATACATGGCACCAGAATCTTTTGTTAAGAAATCAAATATAGATTTTTTACAGTCTATTAAAATTTCTTTTTTAGCAATTGACGAAGCTCATTGTATTAGTGAATGGGGGCATGATTTTAGACCTGAATATAGAAATTTAAGAAGAACATTAGATATTATAAGTCCCACATCAACAATAGTTGCTTTAACAGCTACTGCAACAGAAAAAGTTCAATTGGATATTATAAAAAATCTCAAAATAGCTAATGCAAAAAAATTTAAATCATCTTTTAATAGGCCTAACCTTTACTATGAAGTAAAAGTAAAAGATGAAAATATAAATTATGAAGTTTTAAAATTTTTAAAAAAAAAATGAAGGTAAATCAGGGATTATCTATTGTTTAAGCAGAAAAAAAGTAGACGAAATTTCAGAATTTTTAAAATTAAATAATATTAGTTCAATGCCGTATCATGCAGGTTTAGATAAAAATATTAGAAACCAAAATCAAGATTTATTTTTGATGCAAGATATTGATGTTATTGTTGCAACAATTGCCTTTGGAATGGGAATAGATAAACCTGATATTAGATATGTAATACATTATGATATCCCAAAAAGTTTAGAAGGATACTATCAAGAGACTGGAAGAGCTGGAAGGGATGGTGGTGAAGGACATTGTTTAGCATTCTACTCTAGTAAAGATGTTGAGAAGTTAAAGAAATTTATATCATCAAAGCAAAAAAAAGAAAAAGATTTATCATCCTATCTTTTAGATGAAGTTGTTGGATATTGTAAATCAACAGTTAGTAGGAGGAAATATTTGCTTAATTACTTTGGTGAAAACTTTGATATAGTTAAGGATGATGATAAAATGGATGATAACATTCGAATTCAATTATCAGAAAAGACGAATGTTAAAGATGAGATGCTGATTCTTTTAAATTTATTAAATTCTGTAAACTCAATATACACTCAAAAAGATTTAGTGAATATTCTAATGGGGGAAATGAGTTCAATCTTAAATTCTCATAGTATAGAATCAAATTTTTATTTTTCAAAAGGAAAATATAAAGATGAAGGTTTTTGGAATAATTTGATTTGGCACTCAATAAGTGATGGGATGATTATAAAAAAAATTGAAGATTATGGGACTTTAAGAATTTCTAATATAGGTTTAGAATTTTTAAAATGTCCATTGGATTTTTTTATTCTTGAAACTAAGAATAAAATTATTTCTAATGTTTCTCAGCAAGATAATGATATTGTTGTAGACAAAGAATTATTTAGTTTGTTGAAAAGACTTAGAAAAACAATATCAGAAATCAAATCAATTCCACCATATGTAGTTTTTCAAGATATATCATTAAATGATATGAGCTTTAAATACCCAACAACTTTACAAGAACTTTCAGTAATTCAGGGAGTAGGTGAAGGAAAAGCAAGAAAGTTTGGTGATAAATTTATTACACTAATCGCTGATTATGTAAATAAGAATAGTATTGTGAAACCTGATGATATCATTGTTAAAACATCTGGAAAAAAATCTTCTTTAAAGCTATTTATTATTCAGAGTTTAGACAGAAAGCTAAGTTTAGACGATATTTCTAATTCCAAATCAATTAGTATTGATGAATTAATTGAAGAAATAGAATCAATTGTATTGTCTGGCACCAAAATTAATTTAGATTTTTGTATTGAAGAATATTTGGATGATGATCAACAAGAAGATTTAAAAGAGTATTTTTTAAACTCTGAAATTGATAATATAAATAAAAGTATTTTGGATCTAAGTGAAGAATATGATGAATTTGAGATTAGATTGTACAGATTAAAATTTTTAAGTGATTTGGCAAATTAAAAAATAATAATATTTTGATATATTCGCAAAAAATAAAAAAATGGAAGGTTTATTTGCAACAATTAGTACAAGTAAAGGAGATATTAAAATAGAGTTATTTTTCAGAAAAGTCCCTGGAACTGTAGGGAATTTTGTTGGTTTGTCTCAAGGAAAAATAAAAAATGAAGTTAAGGGTATTGGTATTCCATACTATGATGGACTTAAATTTCACAGGGTAATTAATGATTTTATGATTCAAGCTGGGTGTCCCCTGGGAACTGGCTCAGGAGATCCTGGTTATAAATTTGATGATGAATTTCATTCTGAGTTAAAACATGATAGTCCGGGTATCCTTTCCATGGCAAATGCAGGTCCTTCAACAAATGGCAGCCAATTTTTTATTACACATATTGATACACCCTGGCTTGATAATAAGCATACAGTTTTTGGTAAGGTTATTTCAGGGATGGAAGTTGTAAATTCCGTTGTTCAAAACGATGAAATCAATCGTGTTAGTATTAATGCTGTTGGAAAACATGCCAACAGTTATGACCCCGTTATTGCTTTTCACAAGTTTAATTCAGAAAAAGAATCTCGAGAAAAAAAGGAGAAAGAAGAATTTGAAAAAAAAATAAAAAAAATTTCCATTGGATTTGAAAAACGCCCATCAGGCTTACTTTATAAGATAGTTGAGAAAAAAAACACTATCAAGGCAGAATATGGAAAAAAAGTAAAAGTACATTACAAAGGAATGCTTCTTGATGGTACTGTTTTTGACTCTTCCTTCAATAGAAATCAACCAATTGATTTTTCCTTAGGGGTCGGTCAAGTAATTAAAGGTTGGGATGAGGGAATATCATTATTGTCTGTTGGAGAAAAAGCAACTTTTATAATTCCTAGTGATCTTGCTTATGGGAAATCTGGAGCTGGGGGAGTTATCCCACCTGATGCAACATTAATTTTTGATGTGGAATTAATTTCGGTAGAATAAATTTATTTCCATTTGATATTACAGCCTATGCTTGGTTTTTGAATTTCAGAATTCACATTTTCATTTATCAAACATTCAATTGCATTAGAAATATCACTGCCATCACAATTAAGACCATTTCCTGGGCGTGAGTCATCTAATTGTCCTCTGTAAATTAAAACTAAATTTGAATCATAGAGGTAAAAATCTGGAGTGCATGCAGCATCATAAGATTTCGCAACATCCTGTGACTCATCATATAAATAAGGAAAAATATAATTATTTTCCTCTGCATTTATTTTCATTAGTTCGGGACTATCCTCAGGGTAATTTTCAACATCATTACTAGAAATGGCTATAAAATTAATATTCTCTTGTTTGTATTTTTTAGCCAAATTAACAATTGTTCCATTTACATGTTTTACATATGGGCAATGATTACAAATAAACATGATTAAGGTTCCATTTAATCCTTTTATTTGTTCAAGGGAAACATTTTTTTGGGAAATAACATCAGGAAGGTTAAAATTGGGGGCAATTGTTCCCAATGAGACCATATTTGAAGGTGTTTTAGCCATTTTTTTAAATTAATATATAATTGTAATTTTACAAAAAATTTAGACAATGAGAGCACACAGAGCCAGTTTAATCAATGCAATAACCCTAATTATAATGGGTATTTGGGGTTTGATTAACATTAACCCTGAAATTTTTAGCGGAATTATCACGAATAAAAGCCCATTTATTCCTATTTGCCTTGGTGTTCTTATCGCTTTATGTAACAACGGAATTAAAAACAGTAACAAGTTAATTGCTCACATTGCAGTACTATTAACTATTATCTCATTTGCTAATTTTATGCCATTATTTAAAGCTATTTCTGATGGTAGAATAGATGCAGCAATTAGAGTTTTATTAATGGTTTTAAGTTCCTTGTACGCTATGATTTATTTTGTCAGAAGCTTTATTGAAAATAGAAATAAATCTAATTCATAATATCAGAAAAGAATATTGCATTCATTAGAATTTTATTTGTCCCATACCAGAATGCTCTGAAGTTTGTGTTATCTGTTAAATATATTATTTCCCCCTTTCCGTTTCTTTTAATTTTAACCACGGAGCTTCCTTTCATTAAATCTAAATTTTCTTTGGAGATGTAACCACTTAGCAATGGATTTTGAGAATAAATAATTGGATTTTTGTAACTTTGAGTATCTGGGTCAAGAAAAATAGTAGAATTTCTGAAAACTGGCATTTTATTTCTCGTTTTTCCATAGTTAATTGGGTGTGATAGATCTAAAATTGTTTCAAAAATAGCACCCCCAATTACCTGAGATCCATAAAAATTTGACTTATTTTCAAAAGTGACTTTTTCTGCTACTAAATCTTTGGATTTAATTTTTGCATTTAATATATCATATTTGTTCAAGGACTTTAAATTTCCTTTATATGAAATTAAAGTTCCACCACTTTCCATCCAGCTTTTAAGTTTTTTGTAAACTACTTTATTGTCTGCTTCGTAGTCTGGGAAAATTATGGTTGTAAATTGATCTAAACTCATAGAGCTCAAAGCTTCAACTTCCAATCTGGTTACTTCAATTGAGTTTCTATAATCTAATAAATGCCAAACTTCACCAGCATCATAAGCGTTTACACCATTTCCCACAATAAGGGCAATATTTTTTTTGTTTATTTTTTTGAAATAATTGCTGCCCAAATCAGGTCCATTAGAGTCACCAGAAGTTATTGAGTGGATCTCAATATTAAGATTATCACTTATAAATTCTAAGATACTTTTTAATTTTTTTGAACTGTTTATTTCATACGGGATAAGTAGCGTTCCATAACTAAATGATTTGTTATTAATTTCAAATTTTTTTGTAGCAACTTTTGTTATAATTTTATTTTTAAGTAAATGATTTAATGCAGTAGGAGATTTGTAATTACTCCAATCTATTAAATATGCATACACACTATCTTTAACTTTTTCATAACTTTTATTTTGAATACTTTGTAACTTTTCGCCAAGTTTAAATTTTGTTACGTTCATATCAAAATTTAAATCAAAAGCATAAGGAAATGTCCAAGCGGAGACATCATAAAACAAACTATCATTAAAGTTTTTCCGTTTGTCAAAAATAGCTTGAATCAGTTTATATTTTTTTTGATTTTTTGGAATTATGTATGAATTGCCTTTTTTATAAATAATTTTTTTGTGTGTTATGTCTTCTTTAATTTTATAAATATCAATTTCATGTCTCAAAAGAACCTCAGCCATTTTATCAACTCTATATGGGTCAGTGTTATCTCCAAAGATAATGGCTTCATTTTTATACTTTTCAGATTCTTTTTTTGAATTTTCAAAAAAATTTATTTGATAATTATGTAATTCCTCCTCTAACTCAACTAATGCTTCTAAGCTTGATAGACTAACAATTAACTGATTTTTTATTGTTTTTGAAAAAGGTAACAAACCATTTACAGAATTTTGTATGTGTCCTCTTGAACTTGCCTGTTCAAACAAGATACCAACTGATCCATTAATGTCAGGAAAAGTAGAACCTTTTCCATAGAAAAAATCATCAAATCTCTCTCCACTAAAGTAAAGTACTCCATTGTCATCAAAATTTTTTATATGATATTTTGCTATTTTTTTTGTTAGATCTTGGTTTTCTTTTGAAGTTAGGGGGTGAGTTCTACTTTGAACACCAGGTTGAAAGAAAAAAGTAGAATTTATTTCCATTTCATGGTGATCTGTCAATATATGAGGAACCCATTTATTAAAAGTCTTAATTCTGGCTTGTGATTCGGGATGTTGTGCGGCTAACCAATCTCTATTTAAATCAAACCAATAGTGATTCGTTCTGCCTCTTGGCCAGCTTTCATTAAACTCTCTATCATAATTATTTCCATTTGAAGTTTTATTTTTATTGCTATTAACCCAACTTGCGAACCTTTGTAAACCATCAGGGTTCATGCAAGGATCAATCAAAATAATAGAATTATCCAACAATTCGACTACAAATTTATCATTTGATGCAGCTAAATAATAAGCAAGCAATAAACTAGAATTTGCTCCACTGGGCTCATTTCCATGAATTGAAAAACCTTGATAAATAATACCAGGACTTTGAGAAATATCTAAACTATTATCATAAATTTTTTTTCTGTTAGATATAATAGTTTTAATATTTGAGTGATTTTTTTTAGATGAAATCGTTAACAATATAAGGTCTCTATTTTCATAGGTTTTTCCTCTATTCTCGATAGACACCCTATTTGATGCATTAGAAAGAGCATACATATAGCTAACGAGTTTGTCGTGAGATACATGCCATTCTCCAACATTGAAGCCTAAAACAGATTCGGGTGTAGGAATATTCGGATCAAGATCTTTTAATTGATCACTCGAAAAATAGTATTCTAGATTTAAGCTATCTTCTTGAGCAAATAGGCTAGCACTAAATAATAAAAAAAAAATTATGAAAAGGTTAGTGAAACTAATCTTCAATATTTTCATCTTCAATATTTTCATCTTCTTTTTTGAAATCCTTTTGATGTTTTTCACTTATAACTTCTTCCCCTTTTTCTGAAATGATATATTCAGTCATTTCATCAAGAATACTCTTAAATTCATTAAAATCTTCTTTGTAGAGATATATTTTATGTTTTTTAAAATGAAACGTACCATCCTCTTCAGTAAACTTTTTACTTTCAGTGACAGTTAAATAATAATCTTCAGCCTTTGTTGATCTTACATCAAAAAAATAAGTTCTTCTCCCGGCTCTAAGTGCTTTTGAAAAAATCTCATCTCTCTCCATCTTATATTTGTTTATGTTTATTGTTGTAAATGTAAAAAAAATAAATTAACTGATTTTAATCTTTTTTATTTGACTGATCTAGAAAAAGACTTTTGTAATAACCATCAATATTAATAAGATTATTGTGTTCCCCACGCTGTATTATTTCTCCATTGTGCATAACAATTATATTATCGCAATCTAGAATGCTGCTAACTCTATGGCTCACAATAATTTTACTTATATTACTATAAGTTTTTTTGATTTTACTTAAAATTTCATTTTCTGTTTTATTATCTAATGCAGACAAACAATCATCAAGAATTAAAATTTTTGGATTTTTTATTAGAGCTCGAGCTATACATAATCTTTGTTTTTGACCTCCACTCAAATTAACTCCTCTTTCTCCTAAAAGTGTGTTATATTGGTCATTAAAATCCATTATCTCTTGATGAATTCCGCATATTTTTGAAACCTCAACAATTTTTTTTGTATCTGCTTTTTTTGAGCCAAAACGAATATTATTAGAAATTGAATCTGAAAATAAAAAAGAGTCTTGATTTACAATTCCTATTTGTGTTCTTAATTTTAAAATATTAAATTTTTTAATACTTAAATCATCAATTAAAACTTCACCATTATTGAAATCTAACGTTCTTAAAATGATATCTATTAATGAAGTTTTTCCAGACCCAGTGGATCCAATAATACCCAAAGATTTTCCAGCTTCTAAATTTAAATTTATGTTTTTTAGTGCTTTTATTCGCGAGTCAGCATATTCAAAGTATAAATTTTTAACTTTAATCTTTCCGGAAATATTTTTTAATGTATTTTCATGCTGAATAATATCATTTTTTTGCTTTAAAAATTCGTTAATTCTTTTTTGTGAAGCCTCTGCTTGTTGTATAACAGAGCTAATCCATCCTAATGATGCAACTGGCCATGTCAACATATTAACATAAATAATAAATTCAGCAATTATTCCAAGCTGCTGAATACTTCCATCTAAGTATTTACTTCCTCCAATGTAGATTACAAATAAATTACTGATTCCAATTAAAAAAATCATTAAGGGAAAAAACATGGCTTGAATTCTTACCAGTTCTATTTGATTATCCTTAGTTAAATTAGATATTTTATTAAATTTTTTTTTTGTTGTTTCTTCAATAGCGTATGATTTGATTATCTTAATTGCAGAAAATATTTCTTGAGAAAAAGATGATAATTTAGAAATAGATTCTTGAACAACTTTACTTTTCAAATTTATCTTCCTGCTTATTTTAAAAATTGCAAATGAAAGAATTGGCAATGGGGAAATTGTATATAAAGTCAGCTCAGGGGATTGTCGAATCATGTAAAAGAGGGTTATCGCTATTAAAGTGAATGTATTGACTGAATACATTATGGCAGGACCAACATACATTCTTACCTTAGAAACGTCTTCACTGATTCTACTCATAAGATCACCAGTTCTATTTTTTTTATAAAAATTCATTGAGAGATTTTGATACTGATTAAATATTTCGTTTTTCAAATCAAATTCTACAAACCGTGATACATTAATTATTGTTTGTCTGGTTAAAAAAGTAAAAATTCCAGCAGAAATTGAAGCTAAGAGAATTAAAAAAATATTTTTTACCAATTCGTATTGTACATCATCAATTGATGTGATTTCCCCATTCAAATATAGTTCTACAACATTAACAGAATTTCTGATAAGTCCAGGTGTAAATAGTAGTAATATTCTTGCAACAATTACAATAAAAAACCCTAGAACAAGTCTTTTTCTATATTTAAGCAGATATTTATTTAAATATTTTAATTCTTTCAATTAAGCCAGTTTTTTTTGTAAATACTATAGTACATTTGTACAATTGTTCTTGTAAATGATAAACCGAAGACACATTCGATTAAAGGTAATGCAGTATCTGTACAGTTTTCAAATTATTGAAAATGAAGATACAAAAGTACATAAGAAATACTTTAATGATTGTTTTAGTTCTGTTAATTCATTATTTATAGTGTTTATTTCTCTTATAATTGAGCTACAAAATAAGTCCAAAAAGCAACTTGATATTTCAAAAAGAAGTATTTCTGGAATCAATTACAAAAAATATTTAAGCAAAAATTTTTCGGAAAATTTATTGATAAATAATTTTTTAAATAATCCTTTAATCAAGGATGAAATTGCAAAAAAAAATATTGTTAACTGGGATTTAAATTTTAAATTAGTTGATAGCATCTTTAATGAGATTATCAATAGCGAAATTTATGAAATATACATTTCAAATGATAAAAGCTCTTTTGAAATTGACAAACAATTTGTAATCAGTATTTTTTCCGAGATTATAATTCACAATAACGATTTATATGATTTTATCGAAGACACCAATATTTTTTGGGTTGATGATTTTCCACTTGTTAATTCCTTAATGATTAGGTCAATAAATAATTCAAAAAATACTAGCCTTAAATGGTTATCAAGTCTTAAGTTGTTTTCATCAATTAGTGACGAGAACTTTGCAAAAGTTTTATTTGAATCTGCAATATTAAATCACAAATCTAACCTGACTTTAATTAACAAATATTTGAAAAATTGGGATGTTGAAAGAATTGCAAAAATTGATTTGGTTCTATTAAGCCTCGCTACTTCTGAAATTGTAAATATTGATTCAATTCCAATTAAAGTAAGTCTCAATGAGTATATTGAAATTGCAAAAGATTATTCATCTGACAAGAGTAGTTTCTTCATAAATGGAGTTTTAGACAAGATTTGTAAGGAACTGATAAAAAATAAAATAATAACAAAAGAATAATTAGGTTTGAGACAACAATTTTTTTAGTTAATTTTGAAAAAAAAATCAAATGAAAAATATTTTATTTATTACTATAATTTTTGCTGTATTTTTTAATTGCGGGGATGATCCGTTTGCAAAAGTTAAGATTGAAAATGTAGTTGAAGCTTCAGCTAGGGATAATTCTCCGTCAAAATATCCTGTAATGACTTTTGATAAAAAAGTTCATGATTTTGGAACTATTGACGATGGCACACCTGTAGAGACTATTTTTTCTTACACCAACACTGGTAATGCTCCACTAGTTATTAGTGAAATCAAGTCTACATGTGGATGCACTGTGCCTCAAGACTGGAGTAAGGCACCCCTTCTTCCTGGTGAATCCTCAGAATTCAATGTTAAATTTAACGGAAAAGGTGCAAATAATACATCTAAAACAGTAACGATTAAAGCTAATACTCAATCTGGTAATGAATCTGTTAGAATTACTGCATTCATTAACAAACCAGGAGTTCCAATGGCTCCTGGACCAGTTAATCGATAGTTATGGAAGGAATTTCACAAGCAACCCCTTTTATTCTCATGTTTGTTGTCATATATTTTTTTATGATTGCACCTCAAATGCGTAAGGCTAAGCGTGAAAGAAAGTTTATTTCTGAACTTAAAAGAGGGGACAGGGTAGTTACGAAAAGCGGAATGCACGGCAGAGTTAATGACGTTAATGCAAAGGAAGGAACTTGCATGATTGAAACTACCGCTGGAAAGTTAAAGTTTAATAGTACTATGATTTCAATGGACGCATCTAATAAACTAAACAAATAGATTTGGTTAATTTATGTACAAAAGATTAGTATCACCATTTTTATTTCTGTTTGATCCAGAAACTGTTCATAATTTTACATTTACTATTTTAAAACTATCTTTTAAATTTCCCTTTACAAAACATATAGTTTCTTTTCTTTTATCATATGAAAGTCCAAGATTAGAAAAACAACTATTTGGATTAAATTTTATAAATCCTGTTGGAGTAGCCGCTGGCCTTGACAAGAATGCTGCACATATCAATGAATTCGGTAGTTTTGGTTTTGGTTTTATTGAAGTTGGAACTATTACACCTGAACCACAGATTGGTAATCCAAAAAAAAGATTATTTAGACTGGAAAAGGATAATGCAATTATTAATCGAATGGGTTTTAACAATGAAGGCTTAGAAAAAATTTTACCAAGACTGAAAGCTGATTACAATGTCATAGTGGGAGGAAATATTGGAAAAAATAAATCAACCCCTAATTCAGAAGCAAAATCAGATTATCTTAAATGTTTTAATAAACTTTATGATTTTATAGACTATTTTGTAATTAATATTAGCTCACCAAATACACCTGGACTTCGAGAATTACAAACTCCAAATTTTTTAAAAGATTTATTTAAAGATATAAATACTGTAAGATCAAAGAGGAAGAAATATAAGCCAGTTTTGATTAAGATTTCACCAGATCTGCATGAAAATAAAATTGACGAATTATTAGATATAGTTAAAATTTGTAAAATTGATGGTATTGTTGCTACCAATACAACCATAAAATATCCAAAATTAGTTTCTAAAAGTAAGAACCAGTCAGGAGGCTTAAGTGGTGCACCTTTACTAAAAAAAAGTAATCAAATAATTACTTATATCTCTAAAAAAACTGATGGCAAGCTACCTATAATTGGTGTGGGTGGAATCTTGAGTCCAAAAGATGCTATTGATAAATTAAAATGTGGAGCTCACTTAGTTCAATTGTACACTGGAATTATTTATGAAGGTCCAGGAATCGCAAAAAAAATAAAGAAGCAATTATTGAATTAAATTTAATGACGTTGGATTTAATGGTAACAGATTTTAAGTTGATGTTTTTTTTTATTTCATGCATTGGCCTGGCTATTTCCCCAGGACCTGATAATATATTTTTATTTTCATTAAGTCTTAACCACAAAAAAAAGCATTCCTTTTTATTTTTATTTGGTTTAATGACTGGATGTTTAGCTCACACGCTCGCACTAATTATTGGCTTAAATTTAATTGTTACTAAAATCCCTTTAATTTTAGATTTTTTTAAAATTCTTGGTTTTTTATACTTGACCTTAATGTCAATTAAACTTCTTTTCAAAAAGCTTGATTATAAAGATGATTTTAAAAAAGTTCAAAAAATAAATTTTTTTAAGACCGGTTTTTTGATGAATATCTTAAACCCTAAGGTATTTTTATTTTTCAGTGTTTTTTTTCCAAATTTCATCTTTTCATCCGAAATTAGTTTTGCTTTACAAATATTAATTTTGGGCTTAATTTTTATTATTTCAACATTTATTGTTTTTTCATTTATAATTTTTATGTCAAACTACATTTCTAAGTATTTACAATCTAATTATTTCTTTAATTCAGTAAAAAGTTACTTAAGCTCCTTTGTTTTATTTGTAATTGCTCTATTGATTCTATTTATTTGATAATATAAATTAACGATAATTTATATCTTATAAGTGTTAAAGTTTACTATTAAATATTATATTTGCATGCAATTAGTTCATAGTTGCATGAGTTCACCTCCAAAAAAAATAGTTACTGAGTCCCTAACATATGATGATGTTTTACTTGTTCCTGATTATTCAGATGTAATTCCTAACGATGTTAGTATAAAATCAAAGTTTTCACGCAATATCAACTTGAATATTCCAATTGTTTCAGCAGCTATGGATACAGTTACTGAAAGTAGAATGGCAATTTCAATTGCTCAGGAGGGTGGTATTGGAGTTATTCATAAAAACATGTCTATCAAAAAGCAAGCTGAAAAAATAAGAAGAGTAAAACGTGCTGAAAGTGGCATGATAATAGATCCAGTTACCCTTCCTCTTACCTCAACAGTAGAAGATGCTAAAAAAAGTATGAAAGAAAATAAAATTGGTGGCATACCAATTATAGATTCCGATGGATATTTAGCTGGAATAGTTACAAATAGAGATTTAAGATTTGAAAAAAGGGATGATAGAAAAATAACAGATGTTATGACTAAAGAAAACTTAATCACAGTTGGTCAGGGAACATCACTTCAAGAAGCTGAAATAATTCTTCAAGAAAATAAGATTGAAAAATTACCTGTTGTTACAAAAACAAATAAACTTGTTGGTCTAATTACATTTAGTGATATCACAAAGCTCAAGCTAAAGCCAATTGCAAATAAAGATAAATATGGTAGGCTTATGGTTGCCGCTGCAATTGGTGTAACTTTTAATTCAATTGAAAGAGCTCAAGCATTAATTAACTCAGGTGTTGATGCAATTGTAATTGACACAGCTCATGGTCATACTAAAAGAGTAGTAGATCTTTTGAAGGAACTTAAAAAAATACATCCTGATATCGATATTGTTGTTGGTAATGTGGCAACAGCAGCAGCAGCAAGTTTCTTATTGAAAAACGGTGCAGATGGAATAAAAGTAGGAATTGGTCCGGGTTCAATTTGTACAACAAGAATTGTTGCTGGCGTTGGCGTACCGCAATTATCAGCTATAATGAATGTTTGCAACGTGATTAAAAATAAAATTCCAGTTATTGCCGATGGAGGTATTAAATATACAGGAGATATAGCTAAAGCTATTGCTGCAGGCGCGTCTAGCGTAATGTTAGGTTCAATGCTTGCGGGTACAAAAGAATCTCCTGGTGAAACAATAATTTATGAAGGAAGGAAATTTAAATCTTACAGAGGTATGGGATCAATTGAAGCTATGAAAAAGGGTAGCAAAGACAGATATTTTCAAGATCTTCAAAATGATATTAAAAAGCTGGTTCCCGAGGGTATCGTTGGAAGAGTTCCCTACAAAGGGGATTTGGTTGAAAGTATTAACCAATTTATTGGAGGACTTCAAGCTGGTATGGGGTACTGTGGCTGTAAAAATATTTCTCAGCTTCAAACAAAATCTAGATTTGTTAAGATTACAAACTCAGGAATTATTGAGAGTCATCCGCATGGAGTCAAAATTACTAAAGAAGCTCCAAATTATTCAAGATAAAAATTATTTTAATTATGAAAAGAGTTTTAGCTGTTCTTCTATTTACTTCAATGTTTTATTCACAAAATGATAAAGACTTAATTTTATTTAAAATAAATGAAAGTGAAACAACTCTTGAAGAGTTTAATAGGGTTTACAATAAAAATATCGATTTAGTTGAAAATAAGAATGAAAAAGATTATGAGAGTTATTTAGAACTCTTTATTAACTACAAGCTTAAGTTAGCTGAAGCCTATGATTTAGAATATGATAAAAACGAGGATTATCAAAAAGAATATCAGAAATACAAAAATCAATTATTAAAAGGCTATTTAACCGATAGTGAATCGCAAGAAAAATTAATTAAAGAGGCTTATGAAAGAACTATAGATGAAGTTCAAGTTTCACATGTTTTAATTAGGAATAGTGATCAGACTAATGATTCCGTTGAAATTTATAGTCGATTAGCTGATTTGCGTCTTCCCTTTTTAGAAAAAAATATTGATGCGTTTAACAAAGAACATAATGCCAATAAGCAATTAATTGTTGAAGATCTTGGTTACTTTTCAGCATTTAAAATGATATATGAATTTGAAAACGTTGCATATGAAACAGAAGTTGGCGAAGTTTCAAAGCCTTTTAAAACTAAATTTGGTTATCATATTTTAAAAGTAACAGATAAAAGAAAATCTTTGGGCGAGATCTCTGTTGCACATATTATGATTTATAATAACAGCTCAAATGCAAAAGAAAAAATCAGTAAAATCCTTGACTCGATAAATGATGGTTCATCGTTTGAATTAATGGCTAAATTATATTCTCAAGATAAAAGGTCTGCTGCAAGAGGTGGTGTGTTAAATAAATTCTCCGCTGGTCAAATAAATTCTATTCCATTTGAGAATGCTGCATTTTCTTTAAGTAATATAGGGGATATTTCAAATCCTATTGAAACCAAGTTTGGTTGGCATATTATAAAGCTGTTAACAAAAAATGAAATTAAAAGTTTTGAAGAATTAAAGCCCTCTATTCTCAGCAAGATCAGAAGAGGTGCCAGAAATGAATATATATCAAATTCTTTTAATCAATTTCTTAATGAGAAATATGATTTATCTGTGGATAATATTGATTATAAATTTATTATTCCATTATTAAAAGACTCTATATCAAAAAATAATTGGAAGATTGACTACAATGATCTGAAATTTCAAGAGCCATTATTTTCAATCAAACAGAAAACTATTTTTAAAAAAGATTTTCTTTTACATGTAAAAAAAAATATAAGTTTTATTTCTAGTAAAGATTTTCAACAAATAGCAGATGAACTTTTCTCAAGGTTTTTTAGAAATATATTACTTGAACAATTCAAGATGGATTTAGAAGTAGAAAACAAAGAATATAATAATATTTTAACTGAGTACAGAGAGGGGTTATTAATTTTTAATATAATGCAAGATAAGGTTTGGTCAATTGGTGAAAAGGACACAATTATTTTAAGAGAATACTTTAATAAGAATATTAACAAATACAATTCTTTTGAAAAAAATAGAGGTAAAATAATTGCTGATTATCAAAGACTAGTTGAGAATAATTGGATTAAAAATTTGAGGCAAAAAAATTCTATAATCATTAATCCAAAAGCAATGAGAAGATTAAAAAAAATGTATAAATAAGTAAAAGTTGTTAAAATTAAAATTTAATATTTTTTTAGCCCTACTATTATTTTCATGCAGTGATTTCAATAAGGATAAATCTAAATATATCGCAAAGTTTAATGATCATATTCTTTACAAAAAGGAATTAATTAAATTAATAGATACTAATGATTCTCAAGATTCAATTTTAATTGCTAATAAAATTATTAATGATTGGGCTATTGAAAAGATTCTTATTGAAAAAGCAAAATTAAATCTTCCCGAAAAAGATCTTGATATATTTGATAAATTAGTTGATAATTATAAATCTGAGTTATATTCTACTGCATACTTAGATGCTTTAATTAATTCTTCTGTAAATGTAGAATTAGATACCATTGAAATTGAGGGTTTTTATAAAAAAAATATTGACTTGTTTAAGTTGAAGGATAATATTTTTAAACTTGTTTATGTAAAAATTTCTGAAGATTTCTCAGATATTATTGAGATAAGGAATAGGTTAAGGAATTTCAAAAATAACGAAACATATCTTGATTCAATTTCCTTTCGTTTTATTGATTTTTCGTATGATTTTAATAATTGGAAAACTCAAAATGAGTTAATAAAAATATTTCCATTTTTAAACACCCAAAAAATAAACTCTTTGAAAAATTATTCTTTTTTACAAATTAAAGATTCATTAAATTTATATTTAATTAGAGTTCTTGATTATAAGAAAATTGGTAGCTATGCTCCAATTGATTTTGTTTTCCCTACTCTTGAATATATGTCAATCAATAACCGCAGAAAAAATTTAAAACAATCGATTAAAACTGATCTTATAAAAAATGCAATACAAAATAATGAACTTGAAATTTTTTAATTTAACCGCGATATTTTTATTTTTATCTATTTCTCTCATTGGCCAAGAAAGAGAAAAAATTGATGGTGTTGCAGCTGTAGTGGGGGATTTTTTAATCTTATCTTCCGATATTCAAAAACAATATACACAGCTAAAAGTATCAGGTATTTCTATGGAAAATATTAACGAATGTCAGGTCTTCGGAAAACTATTAGAAGACAAGTTGTATCAGCACCACGCAATTCAAGACAGTATTGAAGTTGATCAACAAGAAATAAATTCTTTTGTAGATCAACAAATAAACGCCATTGCAAACCAAATTGGTTCGATGGAGAAGTTATTAGATTATTATAAAAAAGATTCTGAACAAGATTTGAGATTGGAAATGATTGAATTGAATAGGAGTTCTGAGCTTTCAAAGAGAATGCAACAATCAATCATTGATGAAATAGAAATAACACCTGAAGAAGTCAGGCAGTTTTTTAACTCAATTCCAAATAATGAAAGGCCTGTATTTGGAACTGAGCTTAGAGTATCTCAAATTGTGGTATATCCTAAGGTTTCTGAAAAAGAAAAAGAAAAAGTTATCAATAGACTCGAAGAGTTTAAGGCTGATGTAATCGATAATGGTGCAAGCTTCATTTCCAAAGCTGTTTTATATAGTCAAGATCCAGGATCAAGAAGTAAGGGTGGTAAATATTCAATTAACAGGAAAACATCTCAAATGATGCGTGAATTTAATGAAGTTGCATTTTCTCTTTCAGAAGGAGAAATTTCAGATCCTTTTAAAACGGAAGCAGGCTATCACATTATTTTTTTAGAGAAAATTAGAGGTCAGGAATACGATGTTAGACATATATTGTTAAGACCTGAAATTAGTAAAAAAGAGATTGATTTAGCTAAAGAAAGAATTAATTCAATCAGAGAAAACATTATTAGCGGTGAATTACTATTTTCAGATGCAGCACGTGAGGCAAGCGATGAAGTTGAGACAAAAAATGATGGTGGTTTATTGATTAACCCTGAAACTCAAGACTATAACTTTGAATTAACAAAAATGGACCCCGAATTATATTCTCAGATTGCAAATTTGAAAGAAGGAGAGATTAGCTCTGTATATCAGGATGAGGACAGAATTAATCGAATTAAATTCAAAATTTTATCTGTTTCAAATCGATATGATGAACATATAGCAGATTTTTCTAAAGATTATATAAAAATCCAAAAATTAGCTCTTCAAAACAAACAATTAAAAGAGATTGAAAATTGGCAAGCAAAAAAAATCAATGACACATATATTAAGATAAGTAATGATTTTAAAGATTGTGAATTTTTTAGTAATTGGCTAAAGAATTAGCATTTATTTTTTCAACTTTACTGCTTAAATTTTTTTATTTTTATACTGTAAACCAAAATAAAATATTAGTAAATGGCTTTTGATTTTGATGTAATAAAAAAAGTTTATTCTAAAATTGTAAAAAAAGTTGATGAAGCTAGGAAGTTAATTGATAAGCCACTAACACTTTCTGAAAAAATTTTATATTCTCATTTGTGGAACAATGAAATTACTGAATTCAAAAGATCTATTGATTACGTTGATTTTAAGCCAGACAGAATTGCTTGCCAAGATGCTACAGCCCAGATGGCATTGCTTCAGTTTATGCAGGCTGGTAAGCCAAAAGTAGCTGTACCTACTACTGTTCACTGTGACCATCTAATTCAAGCTAAAATCGGAGCTAAGAGAGACTTACAAAAAGCAAATAAAGTTAGTAGTGAAGTATTTGATTTTTTGAAAGATGTTTCTAATAAATACGGTATTGGTTTTTGGAAACCTGGTGCTGGCATTATTCATCAAGTAGTTTTAGAAAACTATGCTTTCCCTGGTGGAATGATGATTGGTACTGATTCTCATACAGTAAATGCTGGTGGATTAGGGATGATCGCAATCGGGGTAGGAGGTGCTGATGCTGTTGATGTAATGGCAGGTATGCCATGGGAATTAAAATTTCCTAAGATTATAGGTGTTAAGTTAACAGGAAAATTAAATGGATGGACATCTGCCAAAGATGTTATATTAAAGGTTGCAGGTATACTTACTGTAAAGGGGGGTACAGGTTGTATAATTGAGTATTTCGGTACTGGTGCCAAAGCACTTTCTTGCACAGGCAAAGGAACTATATGTAACATGGGCGCAGAGGTAGGTGCGACCACATCTACTTTTGGATATGATGAATCAATGGAAAGATACCTTAAAGCTACCGGCCGCGCTGATGTTGCGCATGAGGCAAATAAAATAAAAGAATATTTGACCGCAGATTCAGAAGTTTATGATTATCCCAAAAAATATTTTGATCAGGTAATTGAAATTAATCTTTCTGAACTCAAACCACACCTAAATGGCCCATTTACACCTGATTTAGCTACACCAGTTTCAGAAATTGGGGATAAAGCAAGAGAAAATGATTGGCCATTAAAAGTTGACTGGGGTCTCATAGGTTCTTGTACAAATTCGTCCTATGAGGATTTAACCAGAGCTGCTTCAATTGCTAGGCAGGCAGTTGAAAAAAATTTAATCACAAAATCTGATTTTGGAATTAACCCCGGTTCCGAGCAGGTCAGATATACTGCTGAGAGAGATGGAATTCTTAAAATTTTTGAAGATTTAAATGCTACTATTTTTACAAATGCTTGTGGTCCATGCATAGGACAGTGGGATAGGAGTGATTTAAAGGGTCAAGAAAAAAATACGATTGTCCATTCTTTTAATAGAAATTTTTCTAAAAGAGCAGATGGGAATCCAAATACACATGCTTTTGTAGGGTCTCCTGAAATAGTTGCTGCAATCGCTATAGCTGGTAAATTAGACTTCGATCCAACTAGAGACTCATTAATAAACGAAAATGGACAAGAGGTAATGCTTGATCCCCCCGTAGGAGTTGAGCTTCCATCCAATGGTTTTGACTGTGAGGATTCGGGATATATTGAGCCAATAGAAGATGGTACTGACGTAAATATTTCTGTAAATCCAAAATCTGAAAGACTACAATTATTAGTTCCTTTTGTTCCGATAGGAAGACAAATTAATAATGCGAGACTACTTATTAAAGCTCATGGTAAATGTACAACGGATCATATATCAATGGCTGGACCATGGTTAAGGTATAGAGGTCATTTAGATAATATTTCTAATAATTGTCTGATTGGCGCAGTAAATAGTTTTAATATGAAAACAAATTTTATTAAAAATCATCTTTCGGGTGAGTATGGTGGTGTTCCTGACACTCAAAGAGATTACAAAGCAAATAATATTAAAACAATTGTTGTTGGAGATCATAATTATGGAGAGGGATCATCAAGAGAACATGCTGCTATGGAGCCAAGGCATCTTGGGGTATGCGCTGTAATTGTAAAATCCTTTGCTAGAATTCATGAAACAAATTTAAAAAAACAAGGAATGTTAGCACTAACTTTTCAAAATGAATCTGATTATAATTTAGTTTTGGAAGAGGATTTTATAAGTTTTTTAAACCTTGACAAATTCAGTCCTGGAAAACAATTAACTATTGAACTTAAGCATTCAGATGGTTCAACTGATATTGTAAATTTAAATCATTCCTATAATGAGTCTCAAATTAATTGGTATGATGAGGGTTCAGCATTAAATCTTATCAAAAAGGAAAATCTATAAAGCTCTCCTAAATAAACTTTTAATAAAAATTAAAATAAAGTACACAGATCTCATTGAGATAATGATTTTTAATATTTCCATTGGTGTGCTCTCTTCATCTAGAAATCTTAATACTCTTTTTGTAGAATTTCTTTTCATCATTCTATAGAATATATCCTCACCTCTGTAGTTATATTTGGAAAGTACTCCCAACAAAATTTTATCTAAAAAATAGTATCTTTTTTTTGGTAATATTCTTAAATCTTTACCATTTTTTATATTTTCAAGAATTTTTAAAGAATATTTTTCACAATTTTTAAATGAATAGCCTGTAGAGGCCTTTACCCAGCCACCTGCAGTTCCTATTTTAGTAATTTTCTTTGTTGAGTTTTTATAAAAAGGATATGTACTCATTGGAATTGTGCCAGATTCTGATTTTATAATTTTATAACTACAGTTCCCGAAATATTTTTTTAAATAATCTTTAATATATTTTTCGTAAACTTTTTTATCACACGTATTTTTTGAAAAATAAGTATGCTCTATTAAAGCCTTATCTTTTTTGAAAGGTAAAATATATGTAAATGCTGTGCTTTTTTTATCTCTTATTCTGTAGTCCATAAAAACAAATGAATTTTTGTTAAACTTTTCTTCATCTGTTTTGATCAACCAACCAATAAAATGTTGTTTTAAATATGTGTAATATTTTATTTCATTGAAAAAATTTTCTGGCAACCTTGAGTCAAAAACATGTTTGGCGAAATAGTTTTTTTTGTTTCCAACAATAACAACTTCATTCTTTTCTTCTCTAATTTTTAGCACAGTGTCATTTATAATTTTAAATTTCTTTTGCTTATTTATCTTGTTGAGTACAAATTTTCTAAATTCTAATGAGCTTAAGGTTTTGTATTGGTAATTTGAAAAATTCATTTCAATTTTTCCTTTTCTAGAAAAAAATTCTGCTGTTGTCCATTTGTTTTTTAAGATAGAATCCCATTTTCCATTTCCTGACTCCCAAAATGAAAAGTAGTTATCTTTTTTGTTAAATTTTTCTTTTTCAATAATTAAAATAGACCGATCCTTAAAATAATTGTCTTTGAGTAAGGAAAATGATAAATGTAGACCTGAAAGGCCACCACCAACAATTATATAGTCAAATTGCTGGTTGCTTTTCATTTAGTTAAAATTAATTTATATGATTATTTGTCTTTAAAGTACTTTAAAGGAGGGAACAACATTCCAAAACTTTCTCCACCATCTTTTTTAACATTTGCATGATGAATTTTATGAGCTTTTCTGACTCCTTTTGCATACCAATTGTTAGCTTTTCTAAGAAACTTAAATCGTTGATGAATAAAAATATCATGAACAATAAAGTATGTTAATCCGTAAGCCATGATCCCAAATCCAATAGCAAATCCAAATTTAAAACCAAGCTCTACCTGAGAGTAAAAGAATCCCATACTTACTACTGCATAAAAAACAAAGAATAAATCATTTCTTTCCCACCATGATTTTTTAAGATTTTGGTTGTGGTGATCTTTGTGAAGGGACCATAAAAATCCATGCATAATAAACTTATGGGAAAACCAGGCCATAAATTCCATGAATAAAAAAGTTGAAATGAATACAATTGCTATTATGATTAATTCCATTTATAGAAGATTTAGTTGATATTTAACATAACTTCTGGTTAAAAGTTCAAGTTTTTTCAAATTAGGCACCCTTATTCTTTTATTAATGATTTCTGTAGCTGGCGTTTTCTTTAATTTTTTTAGTAATTGATTGTAATACCTATAAGCAATAAATACACCAAACTTTGCCACAATTGGTAATTCTTTGATACCCTTAAGTCCTATTCTGAAATCATTTTCAATTTCATTAATTATTTCATTTTTTTCAGATTCACCCAAATTATTAAATTGAGTATTAGGAAAATATGATCTTTTTAGATTTTCCTGATCAGCTTTAATATCCCTTAGAAAATTTACTTTTTGAAAAGCTGATCCAAGTTTTACAGCATTTTTTTTCAGTTTTTTATATTGTAATTCATTTCCCTGAACAAAAACTTTTAAACACATTAAGCCAACAACGTCAGCAGAGCCATAAATATATTCATTGTATTCTTTAACAGTTGAATATTTTTTCTTTTTTAAATCCATTCTCATGCTATTCATGAAAGAGTCAACTAGTTTCTTATCAATTGAATATTTATGGAAGGTATGCTGAAAAGAATTAAGAATAGGATTAAGACTAATTTTGTTTAATAATGCCTTTTCTAGATCAAAAGCAAAAGAATTAAATAGCTCATACTTATTGAAATTATGGAAGGAATCAACAATTTCATCTGCAAATCTAACAAATCCATAAATGTTGTAAATGTCTCTTCTTATTGATTTTGACAAAAGTTTTGTTGCCATCGAGAAAGATGTACTATAAGTTTTAGTAACTCTCTCACTGCATTCGTATGAAACTTTATCAAATATTTCTTTCATTTTCATCAATTAGAAATTGCAATTTACAAAAATATTATATCTAATTCTTATTAATTAGACCTGCAACAAGTTCTCCCGATACGATAGCTGGAGGTACTCCAGGGCCAGGTACTGTCAATTGACCACAAAAGAATAAGTTCTGAACTAATTTGCTTTTAATCTTTGGTCTTAAAAAGGCTGTTTGCATTAAAGTGTTAGCTAATCCATACGCATTTCCACCGTAGGAATTATATTCACTTTTAAAGTCATTGACGCAAAAGCTTCTTTTAAAAATTACCGAATCCTTTAATTTTTGACCAGTGTACAATTCCATTTTTTTTATAATAAAATTAAAATACTTTTCTCTAATTTCTTGATTGTCAATTAGGTCTATTGCAATAGGAATTAAGAAAAATCCGTTTTCACATCCTTCTGGTGCTGTTTTAGGGTTAGTTTTTGAGGTGAAATTTGCATAAAATAAAGGGTCAGTTGGCCAGACAGGTTTGTCATAAATTTCACTGGCATGCATTTCAAAATCTGTATCAAAAATTAGATTATGATGTTTTACATTTTTTAATTTTTTATTAAAGCCAACATAAAAAAGCAACGATGATGGAGCAAAGGTTCTTTTTTTCCAGTAATTTGGATTGTATTGTCGATATTTTTCTTCAATTAAGGATTCTGTATGGTTGTAATCAGCTCCAGAAATAAGAATATCACAGATAAATTCTTTTTCATTGACAGAAAGTTTTTCAACTTTTTTATTTTTTACTATTATTTTGTTAACAGTTTGATTTGTTAAATATTTCACTCCCATACTTCTTCCAAGCTTAACCATTGATTTGACTAAATCATGAAATCCATTCTCCGATTGAAAGGTTCCTAAACCAAAATCAGCAAAGTTCATAAAGTTGTAGAAAGAGGGAGTATTAGATGCTTTAGCACCCAAAAACAAAACCGGAAACTCTAGTACTGATCTAAGCCTGGGATCTTTAAAATCTTTTCTGACATCTTTTTTAATATTTGACAAGAAGAACCGAATTTTTTTAATTGTTTTTAATGAAACTAATTCCAAAGGGGACTTGCCAGGCATCTTATATAACATATCTTCTACTCCTAGTTTATAATTTTCTTCAGCAATTTTTAAATAGTTTTTTAATTTTTTTGCAGAACCTACTTCTATTTTTTCAAACTCTTGACAAATTTTATCAGGGTTATCAGCAATATCAATAAAACTATTTTCTCCAAAAATTACTCTGTACGCTGGATTTAGTTTTTTAAGTTTATAATAATCTGACACTTTCTTTCCAAAATCATTAAAGAATTTTTCAAAAACTCCAGGCATCCAATACCAGCTAGGTCCCATGTCAAATGTAAAACCTTCTTCCTCAAATTGTCGAGCCCTGCCACCAAGTGAGTTGTTCTTTTCAAAGACGGTTACATTATGACCTTCTTTTGCTAAATAACAAGCTGCTGATAGAGATGAGAATCCTGAACCTATTATAAAAATATTCTTTTTCATTTAATTAATATTGTGTGCGCACGAGAAGACTCGAACTTCCACAACCAATTTGGTTATTAGGCCCTCAACCTAACGCGTCTACCAATTCCGCCACGTGCGCTCTATTTAATAATTTTTTTTAAACATCTTAGGAGTAACCCCATATCTATTTTTAAATGCAGCTATGAAATGACTTGCTGTACTGTAACCAAGCTTCAAACTTACTTCATTTACGTTATATTTACTATCAGAAAGTAACTTTTTAGCAAGCTCCATCTTATGTTCTAATAAAAATTGGTAAACAGGTTTTCCATAGATCTTTTTAAATCCTTCTTTCAATTTTTTTAGACTTAAATTAATTTCATGAGATAAATCTTTAAGTGTTGGAGGATCTGTCATATTTTCAATAACTATTTCTTTGGCTTTTTTTATTTTTTTAAAGTTTTCTTCATTCGTTAAATATGGGCATTGCTCTACATTAAGATCTCTGTTCTTATTGAATATATAGCTAAATAACTCATATATCTTGGCTTTTAAAAATAGTTTTTTTGTTGAGCTATTAATATCAAATCTTCTTAATTCATTTAATATCAATAAAGTTGAATTTGGTATATTACTCTTGTGATAATACTTTTCGGAAATATTTTCATCTTTTAAAAAATGAATATTATCAGCATCTTCAGAAAAAAGCTTATGAAATTTTTTTATTGAAATAAAAATTGAAAATAGAGTTGAGTTTTGATTAACGGATATATTTACAGGTAAATTTTTATTCGGATTATATAGCACTAAATAATCCCCTTTTTTAACTTCCATTTTATAAAAAACACTGAATTTAAAAACTGAGTTGCCAGATAAAGCAAAGTGAAATTGAATAAAACTATTATCAATAGTTTTTCTGTAGTTTAAAATATTTTTTTCTTGATTTTCATTTTTGACAACAAAAAAATTTTCTTCTACTTCAACTTCAAAAGATTGGATGCTACTAACAAGATTCATTACTAACTATTTGTCTAAAACAAACTTATCAATAATTAAACCAATTTCTTCCTCTTTTGCTACCTTATCATCAAACAGAAATAAAAATAATGGTTTGTCTTCCACTGTGCCCTTTAATGATATATCATCATTTTTAGAATAAATAGAATTCCATTTATTTCTAACAAATGACCACTTAGCGTTATTATCATTCCACCAGGTTATTGCCGCGCTACATTTTGACTCATCAACCTTTGTATATGTACTATATCCCTTTTCACCTGCAATAATTTCTTCGAAATTACTTTCAGAATCCTTGATAACTTTATAATTGTCTTGATCATGTATCCATCCTTGATCAACAATTTCGTGTCTGTTTCCCCTAATCATTATGTTATAATCATTTCTTTTGGTGTATTCTCTTCTGGGTAGTGGTGCATATGATGAATTTTCCCAATAGCTTTTACCATCAACGTGAACCCAAGATGAAGTTCCTTCATATCTAGGGCTATCATCCACTTGAAATACTTTTTGTGTCCATTGACCTTTTACATCTTTTTTAGATTTTAATAGATTTTTCCAAGAATTATTAGCATCATATTTTAACAAGTTTCTATTTTCATAAATCCAATCTTGTCTCCA
>MDTB01148043.1_pt1 | contig 36510 bp, 39 predicted proteins | sample 811161 | NCBI WGS metagenome assembly MDTB01 (sample SAMN05326650, study PRJNA326480) | marine metagenome | isolation source: seawater | place: Mediterranean Sea | collected 2009 | reverse complement strand
TTAGCTCTATATGGATTATGATCATTATCAAGTATAACGGGTGCTGCAGCTGTTGTATTTTTATTATTTTTTAAAATATTTATACAATCTAAAATCCATTTTTTTTTAACTATCGGTGCATTTGCTAAAAGAACAACCAAAATATCAGGGATACAATTATTTTTTTTCATAAAATTTATTGCATGCATTAGAACATCAACATGTTGTGAGTTTGCCTTAGCCAGATTCTTAGGCCTTTTTATTGGCTCATATCCATACCTTTTGCTAGTATTTATAATTTTCTCATCTTCACTTGAAACATAAAATTTATTAATTAAGCTAACTTTTTTTGCTTCAGAGCATGGATACCAAAGAATAGGGCGATTATTAATTTTTAACAAATTCTTATTTTTTAAAGAGCTAGAACCTTTGCCTGTTAATAGTGCTACTACTTCCATGAATTTATTTTTGAAATTGTTAGTTTAGACCCTTTATTTATGTCATATTTTGGTTTCCATCCTAATTTCGCTATTTTATTAATATCAGCATAAGAAACATGAGTATCACCTTTATGTATTTTAATATTTTGTATTAGGCTTTTTTTAAATTTAATTTTCAAATTTTTAAAAATTAATTTAATAACATTAATAACCTTGGTAGGTTTTCCTGTGCCGACATTATAAATATCAGATTTTATAAACTTATATTTAAGTGCAGAAACCACATCATCAATATATATAAAATCTCTAACACGGCTTAAACTGCCTTTAACAAATATTTTTTTATATGTAATTGCATGTCTCAAGTATATTGAAAACATACCTTGCACTTCATTATTTAAGTCTTGATCAGGTCCATAGACATTAAAGAGTCTTAATATTACTATATTTATTTTATTAACTTTGCTTAATAATACTTTTTCACCCATTAACTTTGATTTTCCATAAACAGAAACTGGTCTACAGTTTGAATTTTCGTTCATTTTTGGAGAATTACGACCATACACTGCCATTGATGAAGTAAAAATAATCTTTTTAACTTTTTTTTGTACACACCAATTTAATAAATTTTTAGTACCTTTTACATTTGTGGCATAACATTCATGTGGATATTTTTCCGACATCTCAGTAGAGCATAAAGCTGCTAAATGATAAACAATATCAATTTTATTTTTTACTTTTTTAAATATATTTTTATTTCTTATATCTCCATTAAACAATTTACAATTTTTTAAGTATTTTTTTTTTTCTTTTATTTTTTTTGGAAAGTCCAATATGTAAATATTATTATTCTTTGATAATTTCTTAGCTAATTTTGTTCCTATAAAACCTGCTCCACCAGTGATTAAAATGTTCATTATTTATAAAGATCTTTAATATAATTCATATCTAAATGAAAAAATGTATTTTGTTAGATTCCATTTTTTATTTAACTAGTTTACATTTTTGTTCAAATTATGTACAGTAAAAGTTCAATTATTGTACAGTTTTACTTAGTCTGTTTATGCAGTCATTATATCAAACATTAAATAGTATCTTAGATTAATGGTTAAAAATTTAAAATTTCTAAATCTTCTTAATCTAAAACATAAACGATTTTTCTTTTTAATTTTGATAATGCTAATTTTTGCATCATTATTAGAAACACTAGGCGTTGCATCGATTATACCTTTGCTCTCATTTATGGTTTCGGGAAACAATCTTTTAGAAAAATTTTCATTATTTGAAAATAATATTTATATTAAAAATTTTCTACTTTACTACTCAAATAAAGAAATTATAATTTTTTTAATTACATTTATCATTCTTATTTTTTTAACAAAAAACCTTTATTTAGTTTTTTTTAATTATGTCAAAGAAACATTTCTTTTTGATTTAAGAAAAAGTTTTTCACAAAAATTATTTAATAAATTTTTGAATTTAAATTATGAAAATTTTAATAAATTTAATTCAAGTAATTATATAAATATAATTCTAAATGTTGTAAGTGATAGCATTAACAATATAATTTCATCCTCAATTTATGTGCTTACAGAAATTCTGTTAATAGTTTTTATATTTATATTACTATTTTTGATTGAACCGATTAGCTCAATTTTTGTAATTTCTATGTTTGCAGCTGTTACTTTTTTTATTTACTCCAGAATAAAGCTAAAATTAAAACTATTAGGTAAAAAAAAACTCAAGCATGATCAAAGACAAATCCAAAATTTAAGTGAAGGATTTGCAATGATTAAGTATTTAAAAACAACAAATAATTTTAGTTTTTTTGAAAATAATTTTAATCAAAACAACTCAATGGTTAACGATGTATCAAAGACCCAACTTTTGCTTGAAATATTTCCTAAATATATTTTAGAAATAATTTCAGTTCTAATGATGAGTTTTTTAATATTATTTTTATTATTTTTTTTAAATTTTGATTTTAAACAAATAGTTCCGATAGTTGGATTTTATGCTTTGGCGGCTATAAGACTAACTCCTTCTGTAAACAAAATTCTTTCGTCAATTCAAAAACTTAAGTATGGACTTATTCCAATGGATAAACTTTACAGAGAATTAATCAATTATAAAAAAAGTCAAAAAAAAATAAAAAATTATAATTTAAAAAAATCTATAAAATTCAAAAATATCTCTTTTGGCTATAATGATAGAAGTATTTTAAAGAATTTTAATTTACATATTAACCTTGGAGAAAAAATTGGAATTATTGGAACAACTGGTTCAGGCAAAACAACACTTGTTGATATAATATCTGGAATTATAAAACCTGAAAATGGTAGAATATATTATGATGATATAAATATCAAAAATTTAAATAATCAGGTTTTAAAAATTGGATATATTCCACAGTCAGCAACTTTAATAGCTGGTACATTAAAAGAAAACATTACACTTAACTCAAAAAAGATTAATAAAAAACTTTACAATAAAATTATCCATTGCTCATGTTTAGATACCTTTTTTAAGAAAAATAAAAGCAGAATTTTTAATTCATTGGGAGAGTTTGGCTCTAAAATATCAGGTGGTCAGAGACAACGTATAAGTATTGCAAGAGCTTTATATTATAATCCACAAATCCTTATTTTTGACGAAGGCACTAATGCATTAGACAAAAAAACTGAAAACAGACTTATAGATAGAATATATAAAAATTATCCAAAAATCATTATCATATTTATATCGCACAATATTAATTATAAAAAATGTAACAAAGTATTTAAAGTTACAAACCAAAAATTACTAAGAATTAAATAATATGGGATTTTTAAATTTTAAAAGAGTTAAAAATAATATCTATTATAAGATATAATAAGTTTATGAAAAAATTAGGTAAATGGGACTATGAAAACTATTTTTATCAAACCTCTGATAAATCAAGATTAAATAAAATTATAGATCATTACGAAATTTATAAAATGATATCAAATGTTAAGGGTGATATCTTTGAATTTGGAGTTTTTAAAGGAGTAAGTCTAATTAGGTTTTTAACCTTTAGAGATATTTTAAAAAAAAAATATATAAAACATGTTTATGGATTTGATGCATTTGGTAAATTTCCTATTCCTCATCAAAAAGACTTACATAAAAATAGAGATACTGTTTTTGCTAAGTTTCATGACAATGCTATAGGTGAGGGTATTAAGGAAAAAATTTTAAAAAAACTTCTTTACAAGAAAAAATTTAACAACTTTACATTAATAAAGGGTGACATAAATTCATCTTTAGAAAAATTCTTAATTAAAAAAAAAAATAAATTAAAAATTTCTCTTTTACATTTAGACTTGGATATTTATTTTCCAACAAAATTAGCCTTAGAAACGCTTTATAAATTTGTTAGTAAAAATGGGATCATACTACTAGATGATTATAAGCATATAAAAGGAGCTACTACAGCAGTTGATGAATTCTTAAAATATTATCCAAAATTAAAAATAAGAAAACTTTCAAAAAAAAGTAGACCTTCTTTTATTATAAAAGATATTTAATAAAGTCATATGTCAAAAAAGAAACTTATGAATGAGACTAAATATTGGAAATATAATACCAAAGCAGATGACAAAAATAGATTTATATTATATTTCAAAAGTATAATTGAAAACATATTAAATATTAAAATTACAAAAAAAAAAAATTTTTTAAGTTTTAATGAAATATCAACTAGACCCATCTCTCAGAATTTAATTAACCTTAGAAATAAATTATTAATTAAAGAAATTAAAAAATTTCTAACATTATTATCAATTGATACGTCAGAAAAAAAAATTTTAAACTTAATTAAAAAACACGACAAAGTTTTCTATAAAAAAAATCCAGTTAAAAATAATTATGGTGGAATTGGTTTTAATAATAGTTTGTTTTTATTTATATTTATAAATTCAATAGATTTAAAAACTATAATCGAATCTGGAATATGGCAAGGCTACACAACTTTTTTATTTGATCAATATTATAAAAAAATCAAAAAAATATCATTCGATATTAATTTTGAAAGAATTATTTATAAATCTAAAAATTTCGAATATTGTAATCATGATATTACAAACTATAATTTTGATAAAAAATTAGTTCCTAATAAAACATTTTCATTTTTTGACGATCATGTAAGTCAAATTGATAGATTAAATTTAGTTGATCAACTTAAGATAAAATACATAGTTTTTGACGATGATTTAGATTATCACGCAATACATTCAGATGGTTGGCCATCAATTCCAACCATAGCAATGTTAAATTCAAAAAATAAATATAAAAGTTTTGCGTGGAAATATACTAATAGAAATGCACATTCAAAAATAAAAATTAATAAAGAAAATAATATATTGAGAAAATTTTTCTATATAACAGCTCCAAATGTAAGCAGGATAACAGGCTATTATCACCAGCCACCCATGAGTTTTCTAGTAAGAAAAAAAAAATATGAATAAAAAAAATATTACAAATTCTTTTTTAAAAATATTAATTAAACTTATTAGAGAAAATAATTTTTTAAATTTATCTTTACTTATCCAGCAAACTTATAATAATTGGGAATTGATAATAAAATTCAAAAGTGCAAAAATATAAAATATAAAATATCAATGTTCATAAGAAAAATAAAAAGTTTTTTTTTTTATATTAAAAGATTTTATTATGATCAAATTATAATTAAATTTTTCGATGAGAAAAAAGTTTTTGAAAAAATATACAAAAGTAATTATTGGGGTTCAAAAGAGTCAATATCAGGCCCAGGATCTGATTTAAAAAATACAGAAAATATTAGAAATGAATTACCAAAAATTATATCAAAATATAATATAGTAAAAGTTTTAGACATTCCTTGTGGTGATTTTTATTGGATGGATTTCATAATCAAAAACTTAAAAATTGATTATCTTGGTGGAGATATTGTATACGAGATGATTAAAAATAATAATAATTTATATGGATCTAAAAATGTTAAATTTTTTGAGTTTAATTTAATTAATGATAAATTACCCACTGCTGACTTGTTGATATGTAGAGCTTTATTTTTTCATCTTAATTTTAAAAGTATTAAAAAAATTTTAGACAATTTAAAATATTCAAATATAAAATATATTTTACTAACTAATACACCAAAACCAAAAAATCATATAAACAAAGATGCAATTGCTGGAAGTTATAGAGATCTAGATTTATTTAAATCTCCATTTTTGTTTCCAAATAACTATTTATACAAATTTGAAGATACATACAACGTAGTTACAGGAGAACTTGATCAAGAGATGATATTATGGGAAAGAAATGATTTATTAAATAACTTATAATTTATTTACAAAAAATAATATAAATATGAAAATTGGATTCTTTTTACAATCATACTCCTTAGGAGGTGTTGACACTTTCTTAGTAAATTTAATAAATAATTTTAAAATAAATTCAAAAATTATTCTGTTCTATAATAATAATCATCCTAATATTAAAAATATCAAAAAAAAACTTACAAGAAAAGTCAAATTTGTAAAATATGGAATTTTATCATTAGAAAATATATTTTTTTTTAAAAATTTAAAAAGTTTAAACTTATTAATTAAATTTTTTTTAATCATTATATTTCCATTGTTTTCTTACTACCAGTATAAGAAATTATCTAAACTATTATCAGCACAAAAACTAGACAGGTTTATGGTCATAAATGGTGGTTATCCAGGAGGAGACCTATGTCGTATAGCTTCTATTGCGTGGTTTAAAATTAATTCAAAAATAAAGTCATGGCATAATTTTCATAATATCGCTGTCAAAAAAGACAAATTTTTTTTGAATAATTTTTATCGAAATAAAGTTGATGAAATATTAAAAAGTTCTATTAATGGATTTATAACTGTTTCCAAATCTTGTAAAGCAAGCTTACAAAAAAGAAGATATCTTAAAAATATTAAAATTTTAACGATTTATAATGGATATAAAAAAATAAAATTTAAAAAAAAAGATATCAGAAAAGAACTGAATTTAGATACAAAAGCAAAATTACTTTTATTATTGGGAGAGTATGATTTAAGAAAAGGCCATGAATTAATCCTAAAGGTTATGAAAGAATTAGTAAAAGTGGATAATAATATTTATTTATTGATCTGTGGTTATGGTTCTCAAAACCAGATTAATATCATTTCTCAGTTGGTTAAAGATTTAAATCTAGAAAAAAATATTTTTTTAAAAAATTTTAGAGCTGATAATTTAAATTTGATATCTCAATGTAATATATTGGTCATACCTTCACTCAGATTCGAATCATTCGGTTATACAGCTGTAGAGGCCATGAGTCTAAAAAAACCTGTGATTGCATCTAATATTGGAGGGCTAAAAGAGATAATTAAAAATAATAAAAATGGTTTTCTTATTAGATTAAATGACCATAAACTGTTTCGTAGAAAAATAATGTACTTACTTAAAAATCCAAAAAAAAGTAAAATAATGGGTGTTAATGGCTTTAGAAGATATAAAAATTATTATACATCTAAAAAGATGGCAAAAAAATATTCTAATATAATTTTAAATTAATAATTAAATGGATAAAAAAAATTTTAAGGTAATAATCTTATGTGGTGGGTTGGGTTCAAGGTTATCATCAGAGACAAAAAAAATTCCTAAGCCAATGGTTAAAATTGGGAAGATACCAATCTTAGTTCACATTATAAATATTTACCACAAATATGGTTTTAAAGATTTTATTTTAGCACTTGGTTATAAACAAAGCGTAATAATTAACTATTTTAAAAAAAATAAAATAAATGGAGTAAATATTAGACTTGTAGATACAGGTAAAAAAACTTTAACAGGCACCAGACTGCTTAAATTAAAAAAATTTATAAATGAGGAAAACTTTTTACTTACTTATGGAGATGGTTTATGTGATATTGACTTAAATAAATTAGTTAAGTTTCATTTAAAAAAAAAAAAAAATTGCAACAGTTACAGCAGTTAGGCCTCCGGCAAGATTTGGAGAGTTATTTTTAAAAAAAAATTTAGTTGAGAAATTTGATGAAAAAAATCACGTAAATTCAGGATGGATTAATGGAGGTTTTTTTGTTTTTAATAAAAAAATATTTAAACATATTCCAAAAAAACAATGTATGCTTGAAAAAGAACCAATACAAAAATTAACCTTTAAAAAAGAGTTGGCAGCCTATAAACATAATTCTTTTTGGCAATGTATGGATACTCTTAGAGACAAAGAACTTCTTAACAACATTTGGAAGTATGACAAAAAAAAATGGATATAATAAATGAAATTGAAACAATTTTATAATAATAAAAAAATTTTAGTTACAGGTGCCACTGGCTTTAAGGGTGCCTGGCTGTGTTTATGGTTAAAAATGTTAGGAGCAAAAGTTTATGGTATTGGATATAAGCCAAATAGTAATAAAAGACTTTTTGATCAGCTTAACCTAAGCAAAGTTATTAATTTTAAATATGTAGATATAAGAAATTATAAAAAAACTAATAACTTTATTATCAAATCAAAACCACAGATAATTTTCCATTTAGCTGCTCAGCCAATTATTTCTAAGTCATATGAGAGTCCTAGGTACACATATGAGGTAAATTCTATAGGCACACTTAATTTAATGGATATAATTAGTAAAAATAAATTTATAAAATCTTCTATTTTTGTTACTTCAGATAAGTGTTATGAAAGCAACAATTCTACAGTTGGTTTTAAAGAAAGCGATAAATTGGGTGGTATTGATCCCTATAGTGGTTCAAAAGCTTGCGCTGAAATAATTGTTAATACTTACTACCAAAGTTATATTAGAAATAAGATCAATATTGGAATAGCTACTGCGAGAGCGGGTAATGTAATTGGTGGAGGAGATTGGTCAAAAGACCGTCTTGTTCCAGATTCAATAAAGTCTCTAAGTATAAAAAAAACTATAATTTTAAGACATCCAAATTTTAATAGACCATGGCAGCATGTTTTAGAGCCACTGTATGGGTATTTATTATTAGCAGAAAAGCTTTACAAAGAACCTAATAAATTTTCTGGTCCTTGGAATTTTGGAACTGAACGCAATACGATAACGAGTGTAGAACAAGTAATTCATAAAATAATTTCTTTTTGGGGAGAAGGAAAATATAAAAAGATAAACAAAAAAAAATTTTATGAACAAACAAATCTCCAACTCAATATTTCAAAAGCAAAAAAAGAATTAAAATGGAAACCTAAACTTTCAATAGATGATTGTATTTCAATGACTGTTGACTGGTATAAAAAAGTTTTAGTAAATCAAAAAACCATTAATCAAATAACAGAAACCCAAATAGTAAATTATATGAAATTAAATGATAAAAAAAATTAAATTAAAAATTATAAAAAATAAAAAAGGAAACTTGATAAAATTTTTTAATTTTAAAAAAATTTTTTTTAAAAATTACGGGGAAATATATTTTTCAGAGGTAAAAAGAAAATACTTTAAAGGTTGGAAATTTCATAACAATAGAAATCAATTGCTTACTGTAATATCAGGGACAATAATTTTTTCATTTAAAAAATCTCTTAAAAGCAAACCTAAAGAAATTAAATTATCTTATCCTAAAAATTTATACGCTTTATTTGTGCCAAAAAAAACATACTATTCTTTTAGGTGTACAAGCAAAAAGGTAGGAATTATTGTAAATTTTATTGATGAAATAGTTAAGTGAGACCACTAATAACTATTATAATTCCTAGTTATAAGAGATTTCATAAAATTAAAAAGGCATTATCATCAATCCAAACTCAATCATTCCAAGATTGGGAGTTAATAGTTGTTGATAATAACTCTAAAGATGGAACCAAAGAGCTTGTTAGTAGTTTAAACGATGATAGAATTAAATTTTTTGAGATAAATAATAATGGTTTTATTTCTAAATCAAGAAATCTTGGAATTGAAAAAAGTAATGGTAAGTATCTTGCTTTTTTAGACTCAGATGATTGGTGGACTACAAACAAACTTCAAATTGTAGAAAAATATATTAATAAAGGATACAAATTTTTATACCATGATATGTATATATCAAAAAAAAATAATTTAATAAAAACTAAAACTAAATACTGCAGAGAGTTATTTAAGCCTATTTATTCAGATTTAATAGAGAATGGACCTGCTTTCCCAACATCCAGTGTTGTCGTTGAAAAAAAATTATTTAATCTTACAAAAAATTTCGATGAGACAAAAGATTTAATAACCTGGGAAGATTATGATGCTTGGATAAAATTTTCAAAAATTAACGAAGAATTTATTAAGTTACCAGGTGTTTTAGGTTATATTAAAATTGATAATGAAAACTTACTTAGCTCAGATAAGTCAATTAAAAATATTTATTATTTCAAATCAAGATACATTCAGAAAAAAACATTACCAATTTGGTGCCTATTTTCTCTGGTAAGATCATATATCTTAAAAAAAGATTTTAGAAATGCAAAAACTAATTTAGATATTTTAAAAAAAAATAAATTAAATTTTAAAAATAAAATTAGATATATTTTTTTTCAAGTACTTTGTTATATGAATGTGTCCAACTAACAAATTATGGTTTACCATTTAATCATGGATCTATTGTTAGGGCTGGCTTATATTCCAAAAAAGTTATAGTTGCATTGCCAATTGTTTCAAATACCAAGATAAATTTACCGTTCAATTATATAATTATTTAAAACAAGAGCATCCATATTGGTTCTTAAAAAACAATTAATAGCATCTAATGGATGCATTACTATTGGTTCGTTTTCATTAAAGGAGGTATTTAGAAGTATTGGCACATTCGATATTTCTTCAAAATTTGAGATTAAATTATAGAAATCTAAATTATCTGATTTCGACACTGATTGAACCCTACCAGTACCATCAATATGTGTAACAGCAGGTATAAATTTTTGTTTCTCTTTTTTTATATTTTCAACAGAGGCCATATATAAATTTTCTTTATCGTTATTAAACCAAAAATTCTTTTTATCAATAAGGACAGCAGGTGCGAAAGGTCTAAAACTCTCTCTTCTTTTAATTTTTTTATTAATAATACTTTTAATTTCAGCGTTACAAGGATTTGCAAGTATAGATCTGTTTCCAAGAGCTCTAGCCCCAAATTCCATTCTTCCATTAAAATAACCAATTACCTTATTTTGAAATATCAATTTTGCAGTTTTTTTTAAAAGATCATTCTTATCTTCGTAATATTTATATTTAAAAATTTTTAATTTGTCCTCATTATCTATAATTTTTTTTATTTCATTATTTGAAAACGAGTTTCCAATATATGGACTTTTCAGATTTTTAAATTTCAAATCTTTTTTACGTTCATTTTGGAAATATAATGCTGAACCAATTGATCCACCCCCATCACCTGGTGCATATGGTATGAATATTTTATCAAAAATTTTCGACTCTTCTAATTTTTTATTAGCCAATGAATTTAGAGCACACCCACCAGAGTAAACAAGATTTTTAGATATATTCATTGATTTTATATCATTACAAATTTCAATAAGTTTTAACTCAAATACTTTTTGTGCTGATGCAGCAATATCTTTATGTATATTACTAATTTTTTCTACAGTAAGGTTATTAATATTAAATAATTTTTCTAGCTCGTAACTATATAACTTATTTTGATTAGGTTTACCCTCAAAATTATATTTAAAATTACTATCTGTATGATTAAAATATTTAAGGTTTAATGTAAGATTTTTTTTTGGGTCAAAAATATTATCAATTATTAAGTTTACAAATTTTGGATTTCCATATGAGGATAGTCCCATCATTTTATACTCATCTCCATAATTTTTGAACCCAATCAGTTGAGTAAAACTCTCAAAAAAAACTCCAAGTGAGTTAGGAAACAAATACTTTTTAATTATGCTTATTTTACGATCCTCACATTTTGCAATACATATGCTAGCAAAATCACCAAAACCATCAACTGATAAACCAGCCGCCTCTTTAAAACCGGATGGATAAAAGGCTGACGCAATATGTGACAGATGATGATCTATATAATGAACTTTAACATTTTTATTTAAGGAAATTGGTCGAAAGTGATCATTAATACTTTTTTTAATATTTATTTTTTTTTTTAATCTGTTTAAAAATTCGTATTTTTTTTTTCCAAACAAATAATTTTTTAGGCCATAAGTAATCTTATAAGTTAGATTTGAAATTGGATTAGAATTTATCGTAATATCTGTTATCTCATCCAGATTAATTTTAGAATATTTTAATGCCTCTTTTATTGAGCCATGTGGAACACCTGACCAATGTTTAATTCTATTAATTCTTTCCTCTTCAATTCCAAAAATTAATTCACCATTTTTTATTATGCATGCCGAAGAATCAGCGTGATTAAAATTTAAACCAAGAATAATACTCATTTATTATTGATTATGTTTTTTTCTAATTTCCGATTGTATCCATTTAAATGTTGGTTCTAGACCTTCTTTTAAAGTAAACTTTGGCTCCCAATTTAGTTTTTCTTTAATAAAAGTATTGTCGCTATTTCTACCTCTTACACCTTTGGGTTTATCTAGCTGATAATTTCTTTTTACTTTTTTATTTGATATAAGCTCTATTTTATCGATCATTTCGTTAATAGATACTTTTTCTTCACTCCCTATGTTTATAGGTCCATGTTCATCGGAGTCAAATAATTTTAATGTTGCTTCAACACAATCATCAATATACAAAAATGATCTTGTTTGCTCTCCATCACCCCATACATCTATTATATCTTCGTTCTGCATAGATGCTCTAATTATCTTTCTACAAATTGCTGCTGGTGCTTTTTCTCTTCCACCATCATATGTTCCATTTGGTCCAAAAATATTATGATATCTTGCTACTTTTACATCCAAACCGTAATCCTCCAAAAAATGTCTACACATCCTTTCGCTAAATAATTTTTCCCAACCATATCCATCTTCTGGATTAGCTGGATAAGCGTCTGTTTCTTTTAAACCAGTTACTGATGTTTCATTTTGTAAGTCCTTGTTGTAAGCACATGCACTGGATGAGAAAAAATATTTTTTAACATTATATTCTCTACAGGCCATTAGCAAATGCGTATTTACCAATACTGATAACATACATAGAGCTTTATTATTTTCTATAAAACCCATACCACCCATATTACATGCCATATTAATAACACCATCAATATCTTTAACCATTTTAAAGCAATTTGATTTATCACTCATATCTAAAGTAAAATTTTCTACATTTGTAAAACTTTGGTACCAGTCTTCTTTTTTTTTGATATCAACTGCTCTTACAGAATATCCTCTTTCAAGCAATTCTTTTATTAAATGACCACCTATAAAACCACCTGCACCTGTAACTAATATTTTATCCATAAAATAACATAATTTTATTAAGAACTTATTTTTAAATATAAAAGTATTAAAATCTATATAAATTTAAATATATCAATATTTAAAATTAGTCTATATTAAACTTTTATTTTAAAAACAAATAAATACCTTTCAATATGAGTATAGCAATAGATCTTTTAGGGACAAATCTTGGAAGTGGAACACGGACTTATAATATCAATTTTTGTAAAAACCTACAAAATGTAAACTTAAAGGAAAATATATATATTTTTTTATCAGAAAATTATTTTAAAGAAATAAATTTTTTGACAAATAACCCAAAAATTACACTAATTGTAAAATCAAATCTTTTTTCAAATATTTTTTTTAGATTATTTTGGATGCAATTTTTATTACCATTAAATTTAAAAATAAGAGGCATAAATAAATTATTTTCACCAATGAATATTTGTCCTATTTTTAATATATTTAATATCAAAATTATTTTAGGTTTACATTCAAATTTACCTTGGCTGTATTTTAATCTAATGCCTGGTAGTTTTTGGAAAAAATATCTAACCAAAAAAATTATGGAGCTTTCAATTCATAGATGTAATTCTATAATAATACCTTCTAATTTTGCAAAAAAAGAAACTTCAAAAATATTTAAAATAAAAAAAAAAATCCATGTAATTAACCATGGATTAGAAGTTAAAAATTATAAAAAAAAAACTTATGGTTATTCATTAAAATCTCTTAACAACAAAAAATATATTCTATCAGTTTTGTCATGTGTAAAGTATCACAACATTATTAATTTACTAAAAGCATACAAAAGTTTTATCAAAAAAAAAAAATTAATTTAAAATTTGTGCTAGTAACGCAAGTGTTAGATAAAAAATATTTCAGTCAAATTAAAGATTATGTAATAAAAAATTCTATTAAAAAAGATGTATTGATAATTAAGGATTTAAGATATTCAAAGATACAAGGTTTATATAGAAATTCTGAATTTTATATTTTTTCATCTTATTGTGAGGTATTTGGTTTTACATCACTGGAGGCAATGGCAAACAAATGTCCTGTTCTGATATCTAAAACATCATCTTTGCAAGAAATTAACGGGAATAATGTATTATACTTTGACCCAGACAATATTTTAGACATTAAAAAAAAAATTCATAGAATTTTGACTGACAAGTCATTTAAAAAAAAACTTATTCAAAAAGGTATAAATCATTCAAAAAAGTTTTCTTGGGAAAAATGCGTGAAAGAAACGATCAAACAAATAGAAAAAACTTAATTCTATTTAAAAAATTTTACCATACAAAATTTTTTTTGTATTTATAATTATATAAGTACGAATTATAAAAAGGATAAATGTCAATTCAAGCATATAATAAATCAATTATCCAAGACTTTTTTCAACTGGATTTCTATGCCAGCTAATATCTTTTATTAATTGGTTTGAATTTTTTATAAAAGTGGCTTCATTTACTTTACTAAATTTTTTTCAAAATTAAATATTATGAATAAAATCGATATTCTTTTAATTATTTAATTTTTGGAGAGTGAATTATTCTTTTTAGTCAAAAAAATTATAGTTATTGATAAAATAATTTAAGAAATATTTCTGGCTTTTGTTTTTTTTAACAAAAATAGAATTAAAAAATAAAATATAGTAGATGCACATAAAGTATAATATGTATTCAGAATAAATTTTGAGATTAAATAAGGTGCTACTGATATAATCAAATAAATTACAAATATAATATTTTTATGTATGATTTTGTTCAAAAGATGATGAAAGTGATTTTTGTCACTTTGGAAAGGAGATTTTCCTTGAATAATTCTCTCAATAGTTATTCTAGATGCGTCAAGAGCTGGGAGAAATACGATTAACATAATTTCATCAAAGAATATTAACTCTTTATTGTATGTATCAATAATTATTAAAGATAAAATTATTGATATTAAGTTTACACCAGAATTTCCAATAAATAATTTGTTAAAAATATTTGGTAAAATCAAGGCAACTAATCCGAAAATACAGGAAGTATAAATTATATTACTTTCTCCCCTAATTAAAACTAAGGTGAAAAGAATATATAAACTAAGAGTAAGGCTTATACCATTGTATCCGTCAGAAAAATTTAATGAATTATAAAAAAAATAGATACAAAAAATTGTAAAAAAAATTGAGGCTTCATTAAGTAAAATGAAGGAGTCAATATTTTTAAAATTTATATAGTTTATTACTAAACTCTGGTCTAAAGGTAGTGTTATAAAAAGTACAAATATAAGTATAAAAGTTTTTGTTTTTGCACTTAAGTTGACTCTATCATCAATTAATCCAATTAAAAAAAATGAAGATAGCAAGAAGATCCATATCAACATTATTTTAATTTTTAATGCAGAAGTAAAGTTTATGAAAAAAATTGATGAAATTATGTAAGGAAAAAATATGATTCCACCAATACATGGCATTGGCAAAGTATGGGTTTTTCTTAAATTATCTGGGTAATCTAACAACTTAAATTTATCTGCAATTTTATACCTAAATATATAAATTAATATTGCGTACAGCAGAAAAAATAAGTGAAATAAATATTCATTCATACGATTTATAGAGTTAATACCTTAAATATTAGAATACTTGTTGAGTACTATAATTTCAAAAAACATAAAGATTTTTTTATCTTGATTTATTTGTTTATTTGATTCCATTTACCTTTATTTTAGAAAATATAGCTATTAACATAATCAGTATAATTTGTACTATATTATTTGTTTCTTTAATTTTAAATAATAAAAATGACTTAATTAAATATTAAAAAGTTTGTAAAAATAAAAATATTTATTATTATGTTGCTAATTTGGTTAAAAATTTGTTTATTAATTCTTTTTAATGCTAAATACACGCTTATAGAAAAGACAACTAGTAGAATATATTCCATGACGCTAATTAAAAATTTTTTAAAATGAAGACAATATTAATATCTGGAGGTGCAGGATATCTTGGTACAGCGTTAACTCAAAAATTATTAAAAAAAAATAAAGTGATTATTTATGATCAACTTTATTTTCCTTGGATTTATAAAAATAGAAATAAAATTAAACATTGGAACAGGCTTACATTTTTTAAAAAAAATATCTCTCAAGTGAGAATTGAAGATTTTAAAAATGTAGATATTGTTTGTGACCTAAATGGTATATCGAATGATCCATCTTCAGAAATAAACTCATCTCATACGTGGAAAGTTAATTATAATTATAGACTAAAATTTGCAAAATTAGCAAAAATGTCCAATGTCAAAAGATATATTTTTAATTCAACGTGTTCGGTATATGGATTTAACAAAAATAAAGTTTATGAAAATGGAAAAAAAAAGCCAATTAGCACATATGCTAAAGCAAATCTAAAGGCAGAGAGTGAAATATTTTCATTAAAAAATAAAAGTTTTAAAGTGAATGCCCTAAGAAACTCTACACTGTTTGGATTTTCAAATACAATGAGATTAGACTTAGTAATAAATATTTTTGTTTTCAATCTAATAAAAAAAAAACAAATTTATATCGATGGAGATGGAAAACAATTTAGACCCTTTATTTCTGTAACTGATATTCTAAAAATTTACGATCAAATAATAAATACAACTAATATGAAATCATTTATTTGTAATTTAGTGTCTTTCAACGCTATGATATCTGATATAGCTTTAGACATATGTAGAATTTTGAAAGTCGATAAAAAACTAATATCATTTAAAGGAAATTTTGTTGATAAAAGAAATTATAAAGTTGGTTCAAAAATTTTTAAAAAACATTTTGGAAAAAATTTCAAATTTTCTAATTTTGATACTGAAGTAAAAAATCTAGGAAAAAATATGGAAAAATTTAAGATAAAAAAAAATATTAATACTATTAGAATGCAGTTTTATAAAAAAAATTTAATTTAAAATACAAACTGTATTTAAACCAAATTCAAAAAAATAAAATTTTTTTATAGTGAGATTAGTTTTTTTAGATAAAAGTTCGTATTCTTTTTGATCATAATATCTCTTGTGTTCTTTTACCAAATCTCGATTTATTAATCCTAATTTATAAGCTAAAAATTCCAATATAAATTTTGATTTTTTGCTCGGAGCAGTCAAAAAAATAAAACCATTTTTGCTTAATTTTTCTTTTAATATATTTAAAACATTTTCTGGTTTTTCAAGATGTTCTATTACTGCAGCTAAGATGATAATATCATAATTATCTTTAGTTTTAGTATTTAATGTTTCCAGGTTATCCTTATAATTTATATATGATAAATTTTCTTCTGAAAAATCTTCAAAATATCTATCAACTAAAGTTATACTATTGCAACTACTGTAAATTTTTTTTAATTTTTTAAAATTTGATCCACAACCAAAATCCAAGATATTTTTATTTTCGATTGAAAAATTTTTTTTTAATTCTACCGATCTCAGAGTAGCTATTATCTTGTCAAGAAAGTTATATGAGTTTATATATTTAGACATTATTTAACATGTACGACTTATTATATTCATCAAACTTTTTCTATAATTTTTTAGTTTGTACATTATTTTTATCCCTCATTTTATCTTTTAGTTTCTTAGTTTCGTCAAAATTAAAAAAAAATAATATTCGATTATTTGAAGATTATAGTACTTTGGTAGTCTTCTTTTTAATTTTTGCTATATTTACTTTTATATTCAACCTAATAATACTTTCTAATAAAGTCTTTTTAACAAAACCTTTAGTTTATATATCCATAGCAATTATCTTAGGATCAATATTTATATATATTAAAGATTTCAATATAAGAAGATTAATTAACGTAAAATCAGACTATCAAACCAAAATAATATATTTTCAATTATTAATATTTTATTTGATATCGATATTACCTATTTCTGATGCAGACAGTATTGCTGTACACCTTTATTTTCCCTCATATATATTCCTTAATGGCTTATCTAATTTGGATTTGAGTTTTTTTTTTGAGTTTACAAGTTTCTCTAACTCTGAAATTTTATTATTTTTTTCACCAATTCTTAAAAGTGATAATTTTGGTTCTCAATTAAATTTATTTACCTTAATAATCTTGTCTATTTTTTTAATCAAAGACAAAAAATATTTTTTATTAATACTAATTTCTTGTCCATTAATTATTTTTTTTATTTCAACACAAAAATTACAACTTTTCTTTGGAATATTATATTTAATTTTATTTTTATTTGTGCATAAAAAAGTAATTAAAACTAAGCTTGAAATATTTATTTTTTTATTTTTACTTTCCTTTTATGCTTCAGGAAAAATTTCTTATATTCTTATATCAATACCACTTTTCATTTATTTTCTAATAAATCAAAAAAATAATTTAAAATATATATTTGTAAGTTCTTTGTTATCATTTTTGATCACTTTGTTACCAATTTTTTTAATAAAATTATTATATTTTAACAACCCAGTAGCACCTTTTTTTGATAATATTTTCACTCAAAATAGATTAATAATGGAAGCTTATTCATTATCTTTACAAAGCTCAGAAGGTTGGCTCAATAATTTTTCAAGTTATAAGATATATCTAAAACCATTTGTTCCAACCTCATTAAATACCTTAACTAATTCTTTTGGAATTATGTTTATTATTTTTTTATTCAATCCCTCATTAATGAGAGATGTAAGATTTTTCCCAATATTCATTATTATTTTGATACTTGCAACTGGCCAAATATTGCCAAGATATTATTTTGAAGCTTTTTTAATTTTAGCATTTTTTTATGATTTCAAAACTTATCGAATTCCAAGATTTATTATTTTTACTCAATTTTTTATAATTCTTATATTCTCAACATTATTTGTTTCAATTTCATATATTAATGAAAAAGTGATTTTTAATAAGGAGAATTTTATGAATAGATTTACATATTCTTACTATGATTCTCAGCAGATAAAAAAGTTAAATATCTCTAAAAATATTCTCGCATTCTCAAGAGATAGAATCTCACTCTTTATTCCAGATAATATTCATTCTATGAGATATATTAAAAGTTTTAATATTTTGAACGATAGTAATTTAGAAAATTTAAAAAATTATATTAATGATAAAAAAATTGAATACATAATATCAGATGACTCCAGCAAGATACCGAAATGTATAGTCAGTGATAAAATTGCTGAAATTTCTCAAAAAAAGTCTATAAGAAACTTTTTAAATGAGAACAAATCATCTATTAATAATGTATATAAAATTACCAAAAATAATTGTAATTTATAACTTAAAAAAGGAGAATTTATAAATATGAGCGATGGATATGAAAAAGAATACTTAAATGCAGATTTAGTAGATTTAAAAGAAAAATTTGGAGATGAAAGAGGTTTTATTCAACCTTTGTGTGACCTTAATATGAAAAGTGCTTCATTAATATATTCAAAAGCTGATGTGTGGCGAGCAAATCATTATCATAAGGAAGATTGGCATTTTATATATGTTATCAAAGGTGAATTTGAATATTATTTTAGAAAAACTAATTCAAATGAAGATATAAAAAAAAAGATTGTATCGCAAAGTCAACTTTTGTTTACTGGACCAATGGTTGACCATGCAATGTTATATACAAAAGAGACTGAATTAATTGTAGTAAGTAAAAATCCAAGAGATCAAAAAACTTATGAGGAAGACCTAGTAAGAATTAAATTTATGGACCATTCCAATAGGTTTTAGTTTGAAAAGAGATTTTATATTAAGACGAAGATGTGTTTTATGCAATAGCGTAAAGCTTAAAAAAGTTCTTAATTTTAGAAAAACACCATTAGCGAATTCATATGTGAATCATCCTGGAGTAAAAGAAAAAATATTTCCTTTGGTTTGTGTTTTGTGTTCAGATTGTAAGCATCTACAATTACAACATTTAATTAAACCCGAACTTCTATTTGAAGATTACATGTATGTGAGTGGCACATCTCCTGTTCTAGTTAAACATTTTGAAGATTATTTTAAAAAAATTAAAAAAACTATAAGTTTAAATAAGTCTAAAGATAAAATTTTAGATATAGCATGTAATGATGGTACTTTTTTAAAATTTTTTGTTAAAAATAAATTTAAAAATGTTGTTGGTATTGAACCAGCAAAAAACTTAAGGCATTTAAATAAAGCAAAAAAAATAGACATAAATACCTCATTCTTTAATTTAAAAAATAGTTATTTTTATAAAAAAAAATATAAGAATTTTAAAGTAATCACCGCAAATAATGTTTTTGCTCATGTTCCTGATTTAAGAGATTTTGCTTTAGGCGTAAAAAATATTCTAGCTAAGGATGGGTTGTTTATCTTTGAAGTTTCGTATTTAAAAAATGTAATTGAAAAGCTCACTTTTGATACAATTTATCATGAGCACATGTCATATCACTCACTTACACCATTAATTAAATTTTTTAAATCGCTAGGAATGAAATTAGTTAATTTTGATTTAGTTGAAGCCCAAGGAGGATCAATACGTGTTTATGTTGGACACGAAAATTTGAGTGAAAATAAAGTTAAAATAGCAAATCAAGTTTTAATCGAAAAAAAAATGGGAATATTAAAAGAAAATTTATATAGAAAGTATTTTAAGAGAATTATTAGTCAAAAAAAAAAAATAAACAAATTAATCGAAAGAGATATTTTAAAAAAAAATAAAATTTTAATTGGATATGGTGCACCAGCAAAAGTGACAACTCTTTCTTATGCCTTCAATTTAGGCAAAAAACATATCAAATATATAGTTGATGATAATGATCTCAAACAAGACAAATATACACCAGGTAAGAACATAAAAATTATCAAATTTGAAAATTTGAAATCTGTCAAATTTGACTTTATAATTATTCTAGCTTGGAATTTTGCTGATCCAATTATAAAAAAATTGAATAAAACATTTAAAAATAGAAATTTTAAAATTATAGTTCCATTTCCTAAGCTAAAAATTTACTAATAAAATCTATCTAATAAAATTCTTTTAAATGCATGAATGCCAACATCCCAAGTGCACTTTTTTCCATCTTTATAGCTTCTAGATTTATAATATACGTCGCACTGGCCAATTTTTTTTGTTTTTTTTACTGCTTGGCAAATAATACTGAAATCATATTCAAACTTATCAGCTCTACCATTTATACTTTTCCAAAGATTGCTCTCAAATAATCTGTAACAACATGCACAATCTTTTATTTTTACATTGTAAAGTAAATTTAATGTAAGAGTAAGAGCATCTACAGCAAGCTCTCTAAAATAGAAATACAAATGATTTATAGATGTTTTCATTTTTCTGTACCCAATTACAAATTCTTTATCATCATCGATTGCTATTTTTAGAAGTTTGTCAATATCATTTGGATCATATTCAAGGTCTGCATCTTGAATGATAACATAGTCACCAGTAACGTGTTGTTTGGCTAATTTTTGAGAATCTCCCTTACCTTTATTCTCACTTTTATAAATCGCTTTTATAATTTTGAATTTATTTTCATAATTTTTTATAATTTCTCTAGATCCATCGTTTGAAAAATCATCTATTATAATGATTTCTTTCTCTGTACCATTATATAAATTTAAATTAAGTAATTTCTTAATTATTATTTCAAGTGTATTGTTTTCGTTATAAACTGGTACAATTATTGAAAGTTTTTTTGTCATAAATGAAAGATCATCTTATAATAGGTTTTGGAAAATGGTCAAAAAAAATCATTAACTTTTTAGAAAAAAAAAAGTTTTTTAACAAAATATATATTAAAAACAGAAGATATTATTTTGAATATAAAAAAAACTCGATATTGAAGAAAACTAGTTTAAATAAAATAAAAAAAAATATTAATTCAATACATATTTGTACACCACTAAAAAGTCATTATCCTTATTTAAAAAAATTTATAAATATTAAAAAAATAATTGTTGAAAAACCTTTTTTACAAAATTCCAATGAAATTAAAAAAATAAAAAAATTAATTCCAAAGAAAAGTCTACTATATGTAAATTATACTTATTTGTTTAATACTTTTCTAATAAATTTAAAAAAAGACATCCAAAAAAAAAAAATTTGTGAAATAACTTTGAATTTTTCACAAAAAGAAAACTTTTATAAAAAAAAATATGATTGTTTAAATGATTGGTTGGATCATCCCCTTTCTATAATTTTATTTTTATTTGACAATTTTTCTGACTTTAAAATCAAAAAAAAATATTTATTTTAAGAAAAGGATATTTTGAAAAAATTGTTTTGCACTACTATTTTGAAAACATATTAGTGAAAGTAAAAATTAATAATTCTAATATTAATCAGAAAAATATTGAGATTAAAAATTTTAATAAAATAGTTTTTGATTTTGATAAAAATATTATTTTTAAAAGTAATCAAAAAATCAAAGAATTTAAATATACAAGTTTTGATTTACTTTATCTATATCTTAAAAATAACAAGAAATTAGGGTACCAGAATTTTTATTTCCATAATAAAGTACTTATTGAAAAAAATAGGATATTAAATCAAATCAAAAAAACGGACATTTAATTAATGGTAAATATTAAAAAAAATTCTTTTTTCACAATTTTGATTTTACTAGTTTACTTAATTATAAACGATTTTTTTTATAATTTTTATTTTACATTTAAACAAAATTATCAGGATAGAATGTCATATCACTATGGATATTGTAACAAGAGTGGCTATGGTTTTATCCATCATATTTATGAAAAATATAAAATTCAACAAAACATAAAAATCGTTAATTATGAAGAACATCCTAGTAGTGAATGGTTCTTTTATAAACCTGGCCAAAATATTGTTAAGAATAAACTAATCGTCTTAAATCTTAAAAATATAAAAGAATTAGAAAATGAAATATTTAAATCTAATGAAATTAAGCTGCATGGTAAAAATTATAATATAATTGAGAATAAAGATAATTGCTATTACTTGGAACTCTTATGATTGAGATATTTAATATATTTTTTCTTATATTGGCAATGATATTGATAACATGTTTCCCAACATACAGATTAATTCGAGAAAGTTCACTTCTCAAAGATAATACAAGATTAGAGGAGAATTCTGTCAATTTATCTGTTCTTTTGAATATTTTTCTTATTCTTTCTTTTATTGAAACTAATAATTCACTGATTTTTTACCTGATGATAATTTTGCCAATATTTATAGTTTTAATATTTTTAAAAAAATATAATTTCTCTTATGAATTATTATACTTATTTATTTTTACATTAGCGATTAGTATTAATATCAGTTCAAATTTAATTCTTGAGTGGGATGCAGCAGCTATATGGATATACCGGGTTAAAAATTTTTTTTTTGGTAATAATTTTTATAATCTTGCGGAAATACCAGGTGTAATCTCTTATCCACATTTAGGTACATATATTTGGTCTTTTTTTTGGAAGAATAGTTTTTTTAACGCAGAGTATACAGGAAGAATTTTCTATGCATTTTGCTATTCACTATCAATATTAACAATAATAAATTTTAATAGAAGAGATTTATTAAAAAAATTAATCATAGCAACAACATTATTTATTATTTCAATAGACTACTATCTATTTTCTGGGTATCAGGAATATTTAGTTTTTTCATGTTTGATATTAGTTTTTTACTTTTATGAAAAATATTCTAAAAATGAAAATGTTTACTATTTGATACCAGTAGCATTATTTTTTAATTCAATAATATGGGTTAAAAATGAAGCAACTTTTTTTATTTTATTTTTTTTCTTCTTTATTTTTTTTCAAAAAATGATGCAGAAAAATATTATAAAAAAAGAATTACTTCTACTATTTTCAATTTTTTTAATTTCAGTATTCTTGAAATATTTCGTTTTTTATAATAGTTTCGATGTAATTAATTCAGGATGGCATGGCTATAATATTAATGAAATTGAAAATTTTATAAGACCCAAGTATTTTTTTGAGAGGTTATTTTTAATAGGTTTGGCCATATTTGTAGCCTTAATAAAGTGTAAAATTTATATTTTATTTTTTTTAATCATTTTATTTTTTTATAAAAAAAATGATAAGAACTATTTAATTCCTTTTTTATTTTTTTTATTAATTAATTTTTTATTTATTTTTTTTATTTATTATTTTACAGATGATCCTGCTTGGACACACTATATGTCAACAACTGTTGATAGAATTTTATTCCAAACATCAGGCGTTTATTTTTTCCCTATAATATTTTATCTTAATAAAATAATTAAAATTAAGGATTAGTTTTTTTTTAAGTTTTTTAATATAGTTCTTGCATCATTAACGGATGACTTAAATTCTATTGGCACCATTGAATTTTTTTTAAATATTTCATATTTTCTTAAGTTTTTGTTGTAAAAAACATTTACGTTGTTTGATAAACAATCTTGAACAAAATAACTGTATAAATTTTCTGGATTTGAAATAGCAAACTTAGCTTTTGAGATAACATCTATAGCTCTGTTTCTTGGTAAAAACCCAAAATTTTTAGCTTGCTTAACTTTAAGTTTATCTCCAATAATTGCAAACTTATATTTATAATTTGAAGATCCTAAATTAATTAGTAAATTTAAAACATATTTTTTATCTAATTTTGAATTATTTCTAAAATAAATTATCAGATCAAATATTTTCTTTTTTGATTTTTTTTTATAAACAAAATCTTTTAGAATGAAATTTCTCTTAAAACGATTTTTGTCTAGTCCATATTTTATATTATAAAAGTTGTGTGAAAAATGGATTTCTTTAAATCTAATTTTTATAATTAATAAGCTTACCAGCTCGAATAAAACTAATAGCTTAGAAATAAAATTTTTTCTAAAAACATTTCCAGTTATTGGTCCTATAATAGTTCCAGGTGGCAATAATAAAAAGATTATAAAATTCCACAAAGGTAAATAGTTTAAATAACAGGGTTTTTTTTGTGATAAAAAAATCTTCCATAACTTATATATACCCAATAATGGGTGAATATATTTATGAAAAAAACCCTCATATCTATATTTATTATTTATGAAGTTATTCTTCTTTTGATATTTATCTCCTAAATTCAAATTTTTAAAAGTAAAATTTTTATTTTTTTTTAAATAATGTTTTATAAATGAATTAGAAAGGATTCCCTCTCCGCTATTATTTGAAATATCTGATGCCCAAAAATATATTTTTTTTTTAGTTTGCATTTTATAAAAAGAAATTTTAGATAATACTATTATTATATGATTAATTATTTTGAAATATAGAATTAATGTCTAATAATATAATATTTTTTGAAAAAATTAAATTTTATAACTATAGTTTTAAAAATATTTTAAATAGAATAAATAAAGGTGGATACTTAGTTGCTCCTGCGGCTTCAGCTCTTATTAATATTAAAAAAAATAAGCCCTATTACGAAGCCTTAATTAAATCTGACGTGGCAATATTGGATAGCGGATTCTTTTGTATTCTTCTAAGATTGTTTAAAAATAAAAAAGTAACAAAATTATCAGGCTATTTATTTTTAAAAAAATTTTTCGATTTAAGATTTAAAAAAAATACATCTTTTTTTTTGGTAAATCCTACTGCAAAAGATAGTAAAATTAATTTAAAATTCTTAAAAGACAAAAAAATTATAAATGTCAAAAATTATGTTGCACCCATTTATAATAAAGACAAAATTTTAGATAAAAACCTTTTAAAGCTTCTAATTAAGAATAGACCACAATATATTATAATTAATCTAGCTGGGGAGGTACAGGAACAATTAGCCTTGTATATAAGAGACAACACAAAATTTAAATCATGTATTTTTTGTACTGGTGCAGCAATTGCCTTTTTAACAAAAAGACAAGCCCCAATTAATGAATTTATTGATAGATATTATTTGGGATGGTTATTAAGAGTGATCTTTAACCCTAAAAAAAATTTTGTCAGAATGTTTAAATCAATTCTTTTAATTAAATATTTTATTCCTAAATAAAATTTTCTTTAGTCTTTTATATACGTATTTTTCTGTTAAAAAAAAAGTTGTAAAAAAAAATATACTATCTATTCCAAAAACACCAAATGAGCTTTCAAAAAAAGATCTAAAAATTAAGAATATTTGTATTAAACTTGCACTTAAAATTAAATAATTTTTTTTATTTAATCTATTTTCAAATTTAAAAATGATTAAAGAATTAGTATAAATAGATCTCAAAATTACTAAAACAATAATAAATAGTGATGCCAAACCCCCACTAGCAAAACTATAAAAAAAGATGCTTGAAGCACTTTGATTAATTAAGTGTCTATCACCTAGCGCACCATACCCAAAATATATTTTTTTATTACTATCAAGAATATTTTTCCAGTCAGTAAATCGTTGCGATGAAAAACTTTCTGGATCAAACTTTCTTAACTTTTTGTAATCATCTTTTACACTATAATCGCTTAAATCCATTTTATTTTCATTTGAAATAATTAGCTCTGTATTTATTTGCATGTAATGTTTCAGCTCAATTACAGAAAATGTCAATATTATAGGGAATAAAATTAATAAAATAAAATTTAAAACTCTTTTTTTAATATCTAAAAACAACTGAAATATATAAAATAATATAATAATATATCCAACTATAAAACTGAAAATAACTAGCCTTGATTGTGTTGCCAAAATTAAAAAAACCAAAATTAAATAAAAGGAATAATGTAATACTCTAAATTTTTTTGAACTATTAAAAAAAGTGATAGTGGAATAGTTAATATTAATGAAGATCTAGCTATTCCAGAGGATCTAGGAACTTCATTACTTAGGGTTTTTGCGCTCCCTCCTCCCATAGGCCACGATCCATATAAATTCTTGTGAAATGAGTCAAAAAAAAACCATTCGATCAAGAAATAACCATAAATTAAAGTAATTACTGCAATTATTGTGAGTGCTAACAAATAAATTTGACTTAGTATATTTTTATTAAACGCTACTATTAAAACTAAAATAAGCATTAAATAAACTAAAATAAACGACAAATTCAAGATGTCATTATCACTAAAAATAGTGGAGCAAATTTGTAAAAATTGACCAATTATTAAACAGTAAATGATAGTTTGAAAAAAACTCAATTTATAATCAGATTTAATGTAATTTTTAAATACATAAATAAATATAATAAATATACAATATGGTAAAACTAAACGTAAATTTATAAAAATGGATTTATTATTTTGAAGATCTAACTTAGAAATATCATTAAAGCTTGTATCTAAACTCAGAAATATACTTAAAAAGAATAAATATAACAACCAATTGTTTTTTTCATCGTATAAAATCTTAATTACTCTATTCATTTTTTAATGTAATTTGTAGATTGCATGATAACAATATTTTATTTAAATGAATTTTATAAGTTACTCTAATAAATTTAAAAACATACTTAAAAGTATAGTAAAAATAGAATTTCTAATTTTTTTAATCATACTAATAACATCTATCTATAGTTATATTATTATTTTTACAGATATTGCTTACTCAGATTATGCTTATAATGAGTTATTTATTAACTATCAAGTAGGATTAATAAGGAGAGGATTATTAGGAGAGATATATTGGCAATTAGATAAATATTTTATGCTTAAACCGAAAATATTTTTTGGTTTAATTTTTTATTTTCTGTATCTACTACAAATATATTTTTTTTATATTTTAAGTAAAAGATTTAAAGATTTAAGATTTCTTGTAATTTTTATTTTGTTTTCTCCATCATTAATTTTATTTAATATTTACGATATAAACATATTTTTTATAAAAGATATTTTTATAAAAATTTCCATTCTTTTACATGCATGTCTAATACTTAAATTAAGGGAAAAAGATTATATTAATTCTTTAAAATATTTTTTAATACCATTGATAGCAATTATAATTTTAATACATGAATATCAAATTCTGTTTATTGGTGTTCATATACTAATTACTCTTAGTTATGTATCATCAAAAAGCAAATATAGAGAAACTTTGAAATTTTATACTTTGTTAATCATTCCGTTTACTTTGATATTGATATTTCTAGGAAACTATGACCAATACCAGAATTTAAATAATATACTTCGAATTTATGAAGTTGAGGTACATCCACAATTAGGTGGTGGATTCAAATCGCTTTTGGGTGGATTTTATAAATGGCATTTTTTCTATTTTTCTTATCGAGATTTCATTAATTTATTATTAGCTATTATTCTCTCAATAATAATACCAATTTTAATTTTTGAAAATTTAATCTTAAAAAAAATAATAAGTGTTAAAAATTATTTAAGAATTAACTACTCTTATTTTTTTTTACCAGTGCTTGTATGCTTTTTAGCTCTTGATCATGGAAGAAACTTAAGTCTAATTGCAACTCATATTTTTGCATTTTATATGTCTTTAGATTTAAATAAAAAGAAAATAGTCCAACTTAATACAAAAATTATTAAAAATTTTAACATATTTATAATATTCATATTTTTTACCTTTTTTTATATTTTCTTGTGGAAATTAGATCAATACGCAGGCTTTGCTTTGCAAGGGAAAGAAACATCAATTTTCAAAAGTTCATTATTTGCAGAGTTCATTAAATTAACCAAGTTTTTATATAGTTTTGTAGATACTAATATTATTGAACTTCCATTGATTAGACTAGAATGATTTTTTCTTAGCTAAGAAAAAAAAGTGATTTTGTTTATTAAAAATATTACCCTTGTAGAACTTATTTTTAATAATTTTAATTTTATATTTATTTTTAAGTTTTGTTTTTATGTAATAAAAATATTTTTTGTTATCTATTTCTTCAAAATATTCTTGAAAAGCTATTATTATATAATCATGCTGAATAAGCTTAACTTCTATTTTTTTTCTAAACGATATTGGGGTTTCTGATAAAGACCAGTTTGCTATAAATAGAGATTTTTTAATTTCTAACTTTTTCAAACTGTCAATCTTATTGGTTAAAACAAAATTATGCTTATTATTAAATCCCACATCTAAATTATTTTGTCTGAGATAGTAAAATTGAATTAAATTTACTAAAAAAGTATCAAAAACTATATATTTCATATTTTGATTTATTTTTGAAAAAATCCTTGCCATGCACCCATATCCTCCTCCAAATTCAAAAACATATTTAATTTCTTTTAAATTTATTTTTAAATATTTGTTCAGAAGAGATAAATGGTAGACATGATTAATCCTATTACCAGAACTTTTAGGATATAAAAAATATCTAATCGGATTTCCAACATTGTCTTCAACCAAAATTTTTTTATAAAAATACCAATCTTTTTTTTTTAGTTCTAGAAGTTCATAAAGTATAAATAGCCTATTATGCACAAAAAACATTTTTTGAATAAATGAAACTCTTAAAAAATTATAAAGTTTTCCAGCTTTAATTAATTTATAAATTTTATTGTTAAAATCTATATGTGTTGTTTTTAAATCTTTATATTTTTTTTTTTTATTTTTTTTTTAATTATTTTATATATTTCTTTATCTTTATAAATTACTTGACTCATTTTATTAGCAAATAAGATGCTTAAAAAAGTAGATAATTTTCTAATTAAAAAAGACATTTTTTACATTTATATAAATCAATATAGTTAATAAAATAATAAATATTTGTAAATTTAAAAAAGAAAACAATAATAATAAAAGGTAAAATATAATATTAATAAAATAAATTTTTAAATTATTAAATTTATTACTTAATTTTTTATTTAAATATAAAATTCTGACAATATTTAAAACTAACTCTTTAATTAAAATTGCTAAACTTATAAAAATTAACGAATTGTAATTTAAAAAAACTATAATTAAAATTATAATAAATATTGGTAAAAACATTATTTCCAAATTGAAGTTTGCTTTTGATAATTGCTCAGCTTCAAATCTTGTAATTAAAATATGAGAGATACTTGATAGAATTGCTATTATAGAAAAAATTTTTGTTAATATCAGAATTTCGGTTTTAAAACTATCTCCCAACCAAATATTAAGTATGAAAGAATAAAATGGAAATAAAATAAAAATAAATAAAGGGATAATACAAAAAAAAATTTTTAAGGTTTTTTCATAATCTTTTAATTTAGAACCAGATGATAAATACGGCATCAGAAACGAGCTAAAGCCTCTTGAAAGTACACTTAATTTTCCTGTAAGTTGTTGTGGAATTGAATATAGGGCTAATGACGTACTACCTAATAGTATTTTAATTAAATATTTGTCAAACATTTCATAAATTTGAACTAGAAAACTATTAAGTGTCAACCAAATAGAATTTATTTTTAAAGTCTTGATCAAAAAAGTTTTTTTAGATTTATTAATTAACTTTTTGTTAATCAATATAAAAAATACAAATAAAATAACAATAAGTTTTATTATTATAGAAATAAGAATTAAATCTTCTAAATTTAATTCTTTAAAATATATTAAAAGTATAGATGGAAAAGAAAGAGAAAAGCTATAAAAAATAAAATTATTAAAACTTAAAAATACAAATTTTTTGTTTGCTTGTAGAATTCCCTCTAATACTAAATAAATTATTGAAATTATAATTCCACACATCAAAAATGTTTGGTTAAATTTAAAAAAATTTAAAAGGAAAAATTTTTCGTTTATTATATGAGTTATAAAAATTAAAAATGTTATAAAAATCGTATATTTTATGGCCTCAAATGAAATTTCTTTTTTATGATTTTTATTTCTACCAGAGGCAATAATAATTGATTTTGGTATCCCAAGTGACAATAAAAAAGAAAAAGACAAAACTAGGTGGAAAAATATATAATTTCCAAAATTTTCACTACCTAATATATTCAAATGGATAGGTATCGCAAATAATGAAAAAAATATAGATATAAATCCTGGAGATGAAAGAATAAATGAATTTATATATAATTTATTTTTATCTATTCTCATTTTTTTTTTTAAAATATAGATAAAATGGAACTGTCAATAATCCCATCATCATATTCCAATTATTAAATAAATTACCTGATGGAAAAATTGGATTAATGTAAAAAATAATTGGAAGAAGATAAAATATTAAAGAAAATTGTTTAATCTTATTATTTAAAATATGCTTAGAAAAAAGAGTAATTAATTTAAAAAATATAAGTAAATAGATTAAAGCTCCAAAAATTCCAATTTCAGATAAAACTTGAAAAAAATTATTATGTGGATGTGTAGAGCAATTATTTGCTTCAATATATTTTGGTTGAATAGAAACACATTTGTGTCTAAAGTTTTTAGGCCCAATACCAAAAAATGGATTATTTTTGAAAATTTTAATTGATGTATGGGCAAAGTTCTCATGCTCTTTAGAATAAAATAGAATTTTTGATTTATTATCAGTAATTTGTGAAATTGTATTTTGTATTTTGCCTTTAAAAAAATTTTTTGAAGAATAGTTAAAAAAAATAAAAAAAACTAGCATTGGCACAAAGAATAACATTAAATATTTTTTTCCATAAACCTGCGATAACAAAATTATAAAAAAAATTACAATAATTACACCATAGAGCATTGATATTCTTTCAGATGTAAATATCAAAAAAGAATTTGCAAAAAGAACTATCACAATCAGATAAATTATTTTTTTATTTTTATCAAATATTGAAAAATATAATCCAATTAGCAAGGATGTAATTACAGTTATATATCTTCCTAAAACTTTCTCTTCTCCAAAGAAGCCCGTAATAAGACTGCTACTTTTTGATTTTAAAAGTAATAAATTAAATCCAGTTATTGCTTGTATTAAACCATCTATAAGAATAATTGTTAAAATGAAAAAAATAAAATTAAAGTAATAATTTTCTATCCACTTATTTTTTTTTAGAAGATAAAAAATTACACATGTTGAAAGGTAAAATCTCATCATTGGAAATGAAGATTTTAAGGAAAATAATTTATAATCTGAAAGAAAGGATGAGATTACTGCAAAAAAATAAAAAAGAAATACAAGTAAAATTAAATAATTAATTTTTAAAATTATATCTTTTTTAATCAGATAGTATAATCCAAATAGAGATAAAATGAACAATAATGGCTCTAAAGTAGCTGGTCCAATTATTAGAGACAAAGGTAATATAAATAATATTACTGTTATAAATTTAAACTTCTTGTCTAAGTTAATATAATTTGATTTAAAACCAGAATAAAACATTACAAGTGTTATATCTTATAAATATATTTGTATAAGTTAAATATGAAAAAAAAAAGAATTTTAGTATTAGGATCTGAGGGACAAATAGGGGAATATTTATGTAACTATTTGGAAAAAAAAAATTATCAAGTAAGCAAGATGGACTTAAGGATTAGTCCCTCGCATGATTTAAGAATTGAAAATAACAAAATTCTTGAAAAATATATAAAATCATCAGATTACATTTTCTTTTTAGCGTTTGATGTCGGTGGGTCTAGATATTTAAAAAAATATCAAAGTAATTTTGAATTCTTAAATAATAACTTAAGAATAATGGTTAATACATTTAATGTTTTATTAAAATACAATAAAAAATTTCTTTTTGCCAGCAGTCAAATGTCTAACATGACATATTCAAACTATGGAATTTTAAAACTTATTGGAGAGAGAATTACAAGAAGTGTAAATTGTAACTTTGTTAAATTTTGGAACGTATATGGTATTGAAAATGATTTAAAAAAAGCACACGTCATAACAGATTTTGTAAGAATGGCTTTAAAAACAAAAAAAATTTCAATGTTAACTAATGGAAATGAAACTAGGGAATTTTTACATGCCTTAGATTGTTGTAAAGGCCTAGAATTAATAATGAATAAACATGATTTATTTAAAAAGAATAATAAAGACTTGCATTTATCAACCGGCGTAAGAGTTAAAATCATTTCAATTGCTAAAATTATTAAAAATATTGCAAAAACAAAAAAAATTGAAATCAAAATTATAAAAGGCAAAACTAAAGATAGTGTTCAACTTAATAAAATGAATAAATTTAACAAATTTTTATTTAAATACTGGAAACCAAAAATAAATATTAAATCGGGTATTAAAGAAATTTATGATTTTTATAATAAAAAAGAAAATAAACATTAATGAAGATTTTATGGATGACATCGCTGAGACCAATAGGTGCCTCAAGAGAAAACGACAAAATTCAAAATCTATTCATTAATTCGGTTCAAAATATTGACAAGAACATTAAATTTAGTCTAACGCAGTTTGATGATTCTGGTGTACGTAATTATTTGAAAAAAAAAAAAATTAATTCTTTTTTTAAAAATTATAAAAAAAAATTTTTGCCCAAAGGTAAGAAATATTCAAATAAAATTATGCTCATAAATGCCTTAAATCAATACCTAAACAATAACTTTAGTTATCTTGTTTACTCCACTGCCGATATAGTAATTCCTGCAAATATTTTTGATGAAATGGTAAAAGTAAATAAATTTCACAAAAAAAAAGAGTATTGTGCATTGGTATACCCAAATATTTTAGTAAAAAATGGTAAAATTAAATCTTTAAGTGCACCACACTATGGAATTGATATTTTTATATTCAAATTAAATAGAACTTCTGTAAAAAAATTAATTAATTCAATTAAATATTGGGACCAATACGATTGGGGAATAAATGATAACTTCTATGTATCAATTTGTGATTTGTTAAATCTACCAATATACAATCTTTATAAACGGACAAGTATCTTAAAGTTTGAAAATGATTTTAAAACTATAAACGAAAGTAGAAATTGGCAAATTTCGTCATGGAATTTAAACAAGAAATATTTTTTAAATTTTCTCAAAAAAAATAATCTTACGAGTTTTTATGCACACGGATCCTATTACTATTTACTTTTAAAAATTTTAAGAATTAGAGATTTAAATTTTAAATTAACAACTACTTATTTAAAATTTTATTCTTTACTGCCTTTTAGAATTATCGTTAAAATTTTTAAATAATATAATTTATAAATCTTCGAGTGATACTTTTCATTGAGTATAAATTAATATAGTATTGTTTTATTTTATTTGATCTTATCTTTAATTCTTTATCTTTTTTTAATATAGATATTAATTTATCAATCATTTTCTTTTTATTTATTATGAAAGGTGGATTTTTTTTAATAATATTAATTCCTTCAATCCCTTTTTTTGTTGACAAGACTACACATCCTAACATTAAAGCCTCAATTATTTTAATTCTTGTACCTGAGCCAAAATCTAATGGAACACACATGCAGCTTGCAAAACTGATAAGATTATAAAGTATATTTTTTTTCACCACTCCCTTATTAATTAACCATGAAAATTTTTTCTTATAACCACCACCTGTCAAAACCAATTTTATGTTTGGGAATTTCTTAATTAATTCTGGCATTATGATTTCATTTAAATAATCAATGGCAATTTTATTTGGTTTATAATGGTAGGAACCGGTATATATAATATAATTATACTTTATAATTTTCTTAAAATACTGATTTTTTATATTTACACCATTGGGATAAACATAAGTTTTCTTTCCATATAATTTATAAATTTTTTCTTTTTCTAATTTTGAAACAGAAGTACTAATATATGCAAGTTTTAAAACAAAATATTCTAATATAAATGTTAAATAATATATAAAGAAATTTGAATATTTTTTTCTTATCTCGTACTCTATTGAATGCGAAATATATATTATTTTAGTAGATGGTAAAAATAACTTAAAAAAAATCAGAGTACAAAAACTATAAAAAATCCAACTTGCACCTTCAATTACTAAAAATTTTTTTTTTCCAGACTTTAAATATTTATAGGCACCAAATATTATTCTATGTAAGTTAATTATTTTGTTATATGGATTTTCTTTTTTAATTTGAAAAGTTTCTATATTACTTCCTACATATTTGTTCAGATGAGATAGTTGAAAAATCTTCTTTTCAGATGGCCAAGAATTAAATCTTGAATTTATAACAGTTGATGAGCCCATATTATCAGGCCTTATGGGAAAAAAAGTTATAAAAGCCGTTCTTTTTTGTTTCATTTAATACTTTTAGCAAAATTTAATTTATTTTAATATTTTAAAAAAAATTTGCTTTTAAAAAAAAAACTTATATAAAGTTGGTGCCTGGTGATTATTGCGAAAGGGTAATACCCGATCCCATTCCGAACTCGGAAGTCAAGCCTTTCTGCGCCAATGGTACTTTGTCTTAAGACACGGGAGAGTAGGACGTTGCCAGGCTAAACTTAATGAAAAATCTTATTGTAGTCACTGGAGGTGCTGGTTTCGTTGGCTCTAATTTGGTTGAATTTTTTTTAAAAAAAACAAAATTACAAATTATAAGTATAGATAATTATTCCACTGGAAAAAAAAGAAATCATATCATTAATAAGAAAGTAAAATATTTAACAGGTAATACAAAAAATATAGATACAATTCTTAAAAAATATAAAAAAAATATTCACACTATTTTTCATTTTGGAGAATTTTCTAGAATATATCAAAGCTTTGAAAAATTTGATGAATGTTATGAATCTAACAATATTGGCTCCAAATCTGTTTTTAAATTTTGTCTAAATAATAAAATAAAGTTGGTATATTCCGCAACTTCAGCAAGTTTAGGGAATAAGGGAAATGATAAAAATCTTTCACCATATGCATTTACTAAATCAGAAAATTTAGAGCTTTTGGAAAACTTAAAGAGTTGGTTTAATTTTAGGTACGAAATTGTCTATTTTTACAATGTTTACGGAAGAAATCAAATTAGAGATGGAAGTATGGCTACCGTAATTGGAATATTTGAAAGACAATATGAGAAAAATAAACCTTTAACTATTGTTAAACCTGGCTCACAAACTAGAAGATTTACTCACATTTCTGATACTGTAAATGTGTGTTTTAATGCTTGGAAAAACAATAAATGCGCTCATTATAGCATTTCTCATCGTCAATCATATTCAATTATAGAGGTGGCAAAAATGTTTAAATGCAAAATTAAGTACTTGCCGCCAAGATTAGGAGAAAGATATGCCTCAGCTTTGACAAATATGTCTTTAAATAACAAAGTAATCAAAAAATTTGGTATAATAAGTTTGAAAGATTACATATCTTCGTTTATTAAGAGTTGAAATTATGAAAATTGCAAGTTCCCTAAAATCTCTGAAAAAAAGAGACCTTAACTCGAAGTTAGTAAGAAGAAGAGGTAGAGTATATATTATTAACAAAAAAAATCCTAAGTTTAAAGCAAGACAAAAATAGTCAAATTATTATTTCTATGATCATTGGTTCATTATTCGAAGATAAGAAAATTGAAAAAAGAATATCTATAACTCCAGAAACAGCAAAGAAGTATTTAGACCAAGGTTTCGAAGTTATTTTACCAAAAAATTATGGATACCATTTAGGCATCAAAGATGAGGCATTTATAAGCAGTGGTGTAAAAATTTATACTGATGAAAATGAAATAATTCAAAAGGCTGACATCATTCTTCAACTTGGTTTGATTAGTGATGAAAGTTGCTTAAAATTGAATGAGAAAAAAATATTTATTGGTTCTATAAATCCTTATGCTAACCAAGATAAAATAAATAATTTAGTAAAGCGTAATGTAAGTGTTTTTTCTTTAGAACTACTTCCTAGAATAACAAGAGCTCAATCAATGGATATTCTTTCATCACAAGCAAATCTAGCAGGCTATAAAGCTGTAATTGAGTCTTTTGCAAATTTTGAAAAAGCCATTCCAATGATGATGACAGC
>MDTB01167568.1_pt1 | contig 36536 bp, 30 predicted proteins | sample 811161 | NCBI WGS metagenome assembly MDTB01 (sample SAMN05326650, study PRJNA326480) | marine metagenome | isolation source: seawater | place: Mediterranean Sea | collected 2009 | reverse complement strand
CGGGAGACCTGTGTGCAATTCTTGGATTGGAAGCTTTTGAGATAGGGGATACCATTGCCGATGCGGATTATCCAGATCCCCTTCCTTCAATCGCCATCGATGAACCAACGATGAGTATGCTTTTTACTATAAATGACTCTCCATTCTTTGGGCAGGATGGGAAGTTTGTTACTTCAAGACACATCAAAGATCGTTTGGAAAAAGAATTGGAACGAAACCTTGCCATGCGACTTGAGGAAACCAACTCCGCCGATAAATTCATTGTCTATGGTCGGGGTGTTTTACACTTATCTGTATTAATTGAAACAATGCGGAGGGAAGGGTATGAGCTACAAATTGGTCAACCGCAAGTTATTATTAAAGAAATTGAGGGTAAAAAGCACGAACCCATTGAAGCTCTGACCATTGACTTGCCAGAAACGGTTTCAGGAAAAGCGATAGAAATGGTCAGCCTGCGAAAAGGTGAAATGCTGAGCATGCAGCCTAAGGGGGAGAGAATGGTGTGTGAGTTTATCATCCCTTCTCGTGGGATTATTGGCTTGCGAAATCAATTATTAACCGCTACAGCTGGTGAAGCAATTATGAATCATCGCTTTAAAGAATTCCAAACCTATAAAGGCGATATTCCAGGACGAATCAGTGGTTCATTGATATCGATGGAGAATGGAAATGCGATCCCCTATTCGTTGGACAAACTTCAGGAACGAGGGAAGTTTTTCGTAGCCCCCAATGAGGCTGTTTATACGGGACAAGTTATAGGCGAAAATGCACGCAATGATGATATGGTAGTCAATGTAACCAAAACAAAAAAACTATCAAATGTTCGCGCGGCAGGATCGGATGACAAAGTCCGTCTAGCTCCGCCAATCATATTTACGCTGGAAGAAGCGTTGGAATATATTCAATCGGATGAATATGTGGAAGTAACCCCTAAAGCCATTCGACTTAGAAAAATTCTACTCAATGAAAACGATCGAAAACGTCAGGGATAAATTTATTTTTGTACAACTTCAAAAAGCTTTCTTTCTTCACAGCGAAAAATACGCCCTGGAAATTTGACAATCATATTGTAATCGTGGGTAGCCATAAGTAGAGTCATTCCTTGTTTGTGTAGTTTTTTGAACAGCTTCATGATCTCCTTACTCGTATCTGGGTCTAAGTTTCCTGTTGGTTCATCAGCAATAATCAGCTCAGGCTCATTTAGTAGCGCACGAGCAATGGCCACACGTTGTTGTTCGCCTCCCGAGAGTTCAAACGGGTATTTTGTGAGACTTGCCTCCACACCAACAAGGGATAGAACCTCACGGATTCGTGTCTGAATTGCCTCTTTTTTTTTCCATCCAGTGGCTTTGAGTACAAAACTCAAATTATCGTAAATGTTCCGATCGGAAAGTAGCTTAAAATCTTGAAAAACAACACCCAACTTTCGTCGCAGGTGAGGAATTTGTTTTTCTTTGAGCTTGTTAAGATTGTATCCGACAATTTGTCCTTGCCCACTTTCAAGATTCAAGTCTCCGTATAGGGTTTTAATTAAACTGCTTTTACCACTTCCCGTTTTACCAATTAAAAAAACAAAATCACCAGGATGAACCACAAGATCAATGTTTTTGAGAACCGTATTTTCCCCTTGCTTAATGACCGCTTTTGAAAATGATAAAATCGCATGCTGCATAACACAAAAATAGGTTGATTATTAACGTGGGTACAAAATTGTGGATAAAAATAAATCAGGAGGAAAAATTCTACTAAAAAATGCTTTCTAAGATGATTACTTTTGAGGTAATGAGATTTTGGCTTTTGATCGTATTAACAATGGGTTGTTTTGTGGCTCAATCACAAATCACTTCCTATCCTTTTGACAGTAGGGATCGAGCCCAAATCTTATACTTGCAGAGAAATTATTCCAATGCCCTAAGTGGGTGGGAACTTCAGGATAAGAATGAAAATTTAGGATCAACGGAAGAAAAATCTTACAGAACCCTGGCAGCAGCGCTCCGATTGAATACACCTGGAACTGAGAAAAAACTAAAAACCTTCTTATTAGAGTTTCCTACAAGTTGGTATGGCGTTGGAATTCCACTAGATTTAGCTAATTTTTATTTCGATAATGAAAAATACAGTTATGCCCTCAAATGGTTTGGCCAAGTCAATGAACGCGACATACCAAGGCCCAAACTCCCTCAGTTTTACTTCAATAAAGGGTATACCCAGTTTTTAAAAAAACGATACCAATCAGCTAAAAATTTACTTGAAAAAGTACGCAGCGATCCAGAGTACGAATCGGATGCTCATTATTACCTCGGTCATATTGCCTATCAATTAGAAGACTATGACGAAGCCAGTCAATCCTTTGGAAAAGTTTCAAACCCTTCTCAAAAAAAAGACCTTGGCTATTTTCAAGTGGATATGAATTTCAAATTGGGTCGTTTTGAAAAAGCAGTTTCTTTAGGAGAAGCCGAATTGGAAAAGTCAAATTCGAATCTTTCTGAGCTTTCCAAGATTGTGGGAGAAAGCTATTTTAATCTTAAAGAATATGATAAAGCGCTACCCTACTTGTTGGCTTATGAAGGAAAGAAGAATAAATGGTTCAATACAGATTATTATCAACTAGGTTATACGCATTACCATTTAAAAAATTACGAAGCAGCAGTTGCTCAATTCAATAAAATAGTTGGAAAAAAAGATGCCCTGTCCCAAAATGCTTATTATTTTCTGGGGTATTGCTATGTTAATATTGCCAAACCCACTGCAGCAAGAAATGCATTTCGCTCCGCTTCTCAGATGGATTTTGATTCAAAAGTGCGTGAGGATGCCCTGTTTCAATACGCCAAGTTGAGTTATGAATTGGGGAATCCCTACGAATCTCCCCAGTTAGTATTGGCATCCTTTGTGGACCGGTTCCCCGATCACCCTGAAAATGCCTTAGTGGAGCAGTTGTTGGTAGATTCCTACACCCAACTTGGAAACTATAAACAAGCCATAGAACTCCTCAATGCTGGTGGTACTTTTAAGGATAATACATCTCTGCAAAAGGTGTTGTTTTTACAAGGTCACAAGTCCTATCGACAAGGGAATTACAGAGAAGCAGCGGACTATTTTGAAAAAGCTTCAGAAAAAAAAGAATCCAATGAAATAGCTCTTAAAGCTCTTTATTGGCAAGCTCAATCCGGTTATCAATTCAACGACTTCGCAGGAGCGCTCGCCTTGTTTGAACGGTTTTCACAAAAAAAAACAGCACAAAATTTAAAGGAATGGAAGGCTCTGAATTACAACAGAGGCTACGCTCATTTTAAATTGAAACAATACGGTGCAGCCATCGAAGCTTTTGAAAAACAGCAGCGCAATGTAAAATTACTTTCCAAAGAATTACGGCACGATCTCTACTTGCGACTTGGAGATTCCTATTTTGCCAACAAGCAATATTGGCCTGCGATGGAAACCTACAACAAAGCCATCGCCTTAGATCCAGCAAAATCAAGTTATGCCATTTTTCAAAAAGCAATATCCTATGGGTTTGTCGGTCGCAACAATAAAAAAATAGAAACACTAAAAAGCCTGGTTAATACCCAAGTTAGGCACAATCTAGTGGATGATGCTCTTTTTGCTTTGGCCAGTACGCTAGCAAGTGAAAGCCAGTCTCAAAATGCGGTCACAGAATATGCTCGACTAATCCGTAGCTTTCCTCAAAGCCCATATAATAGTAGAGCGCTGTTGAATATGGGTCTGATTGTATACAACCAAGAACAGTTAGAGGAGGCAACACAGATTCTTAGAAGACTAGTATTGAATTACCCTAAATCTGATGTGGCACAACAGGGGTTGAATACCCTGCGTGAAATTGCAGTGGAATCCGGAAAAGTATCCGATTTTTCCAATTGGCTTCGCTCAAATAGTATTCAATCTTTCAGCAGTAATGAATTGGAAAAATCAGCTTTTGATGCTGCAGAAAAAAAATTCTTAGACAACAAAAAAAAACAGGCTGAAAAGTTATTGGTGGATTACACACTCAAATACCCTGAAGGAACCAATAGCAGGGCTGCTAATTTTTATTTAGGAGAAATATATTTTGAGGCTTCTGATTGGGAGAATGCAACTTTGGCCTATGAAAACGTGATTGAATCGGAAAATGAGTACACTGAAAAAGCACTTGTTCGCTCGGCCATTGCCTTTGTTAACGATGAGAAAAAAACCAAAGCCATACCGCTATGGCAACGACTTGAAAAGGAAGCGAACTATGAAGAAAACAAACGCTATGCAATGTTCAATTTGATGAAAACCTTCTATGAGCAAGAAGAATATGCCCTATCACTGGCGCAAAGCGAACAGGTCCTTCAGCTTTCTAAAATTGCTATTAAAGTGAAATGGGATGCATTGGATGTTCTTGCCCATTCGTCACTTCGCCTGAAAGACAGCCTCAAAGCTCAAAAAGCTTTTACTCAATTGGAAAACGCTCCGAAAGATGAATTGGCCGCAGAGGCATTTTATTTTAAAGCGTATATCCAATACAGACAAAAGGCCCATGAAAAATCCAACGAAACAATTGCTCTTATTGCCAAAAAATACAGCAGTGCTGAGGAATGGAGTGCGAAAAGTTTGTTGTTAATGGCTCGTAACTTCGAACAATTAGAGGATTCTTTTCAAGCCTTATTTATTTTAGAATCTATAGAAGAAAAATTTAAAAATTTTCCAGAAATAGTGAAGCAAGCCCAAACCCTAAAGTCCCAACTTGAAAAGAAGGAATCAGATAATAGCTAAAACAACAATGAGGACAGCCAAAAATAAATATTGGGTATTCTGTATGCTGATCCCTGTACTGATGATAGAACAATCTCTCAGTGCACAAGAAGAAAAAGATATTGGCACTCAACAAGTCACAGTAACCAAATCGTATACACCAAGTTTGTCAGAATCGTTTAAACTCAACACAGAAGAATTTGATATTGAAGCATTGCTTCCTTCCCAAAGAAGTTTGGAGTATCGTCCACAGGAGATAGAAGTGGTGTCTACTTTTGTTCCCAACAAAGCCACTCCTTTAAAATTAAAGCAGATAAAAAAGGAACCGACAACCAATAGTGAATTAAGTTTGGGATTTGGTAATTTGGGTCAGTATTTATTTGATGCCTCACTAAGTACAGCCTTGGACAATCAACAAGTTCTCGGGGTTGATGTATTTGCAGAAGGGGAGGGCAGCGTCCCAGAAACCCTTATTTCGAGTAGTCGTTCTCAATTGGATTTGGCAACAACGCATCATTATAACACTTCACAATTCTCTGCCCTCCATCAGCTAGGTTTTGAATCAACACGTTCCAGCTATTATGGATTGTATACCGATGATAGTTCCATTCGAGAGGCCTCTCAGAATGACCAACTCGATTTCAACCAGCAATTTTATTCTGTATTTGCTAAATCCCAATGGCAGTGGTATAACAATTGGCTGGAAGGTATTGATGCAAAATTTCGTTTTACTGGAGACCAGCAAAGCACCAAAGAGCAGTATGCATATATAGCGCCTAAGTTTAGGATTTCCCTCTTCAATGCCTTTCTCGATATCAGCCCAAGTGTCCACTTCCTTCAGACCGAATTTCAAAGAGGATATTATCTCGACGTCCCCTATAAATACAATCAATCCAAAGCAAGCGTGCAAATTCAATTGTCCGATGTTAGGAATAAATTCAAATACAAGTTAGGTGCCTCTGCCCAATATGTTATTGGAGATGGGGAAACAGCTGGGAATGATATTTTTATTTATCCTCAAGTATTTATTGCCTATAGTGATCCAGATAAAAAAATGCAGCCCTACCTCAAACTGAATGGTAACCTACGTCTCAACTCTTATTTTTCTGCCTTTCATCAAAACCCTTTTGTTGCTCCTTCATTAGAATTGCGCCCAACCAATGAAAAATACACTGGTGAGCTGGGCTTTACAACCTTATTCCAGTCTGGAATTGAGTTTCAATTAGCGGGGCAGTATAGTCAAGCAGAAAACTTCAATTTGTTCCAACGTTTTGCGGCTGGAGTTCGTATGGATCAAGAAGGGTATCGATTGGCTAATTCTTTTGGTTGGGTATATGATTCTGTAGATCGCATCGGCGCCTTTGCAGGTTTAAAATACAAATCTAAAAATCAAAGTGAGATTCAAATTCGCCTCCAACAAAATAATTATACATTGGGAACAGAGTCAGTGGCTTGGAATCTACCCGACTTGGAAGCTACCTTGGTGAGTAAGATCAATTTGGGGTCTAAAATAAAGTGGTATAGTACCTTTGAATTTTTAGGCAGCCGTACGGCAGCTGAAAGGCCTGTTTTTTTACAACAAGATCCTGCTGTAAATCAGGCGATTCCAGTGACCCTTTCGGCAGTTTCTTTTGTCAAATCGGAAATCTCCTATCAAGTTTATGACCAATGGAATCTTTTTGCTCGTTACCGTTCAGTATTGGGGTCCCAAGCCTACCAATGGCATTCCACTCCACTTAATCAGAATATAATCTTAATTGGAGCCCGTTATAAGTTAAACGTCAATTTGTAACTGCTCCACAATCAACGATTTAAAAGAGTATTTTATTTTCGCTTAAATTTCAATTAAATTGCGCCCTCAAACACTGCCTCATTATGCGATTTTATAACAGTATTGTATTTCTCTTAGGGATCCTTTTGGTCACCTCCGCTTGTCAACCAAGCGTTGACCTTGTGGTTCATAATGCCAAAGTATATACGGTGAATGATAATCTTGACGAAGTACAAGCTTTTGCTGTGAAAGAGGGTAAGTTTATTGAAGTAGGGGGAAACGAGATTTTACAAAAATATAAGGCAAGAAATATTGTCGATGCCCAAGGTTTACCAATTTACCCAGGATTGATAGACAGTCACAGTCATTTCCTTCAACTAGGGTTAAGTCTTAAACAGGCAAATCTTGAAGGAACAACAAGCTTTAAAGAAGTTATAGAAAGAGTGACAGTTCATGTCAAAAGCAAAGAAATGGATGTCATTTATGGAAGCGGTTGGGATCAAAATGATTGGGAAGATCCGGAATATCCTAAAAAAGATACTTTAGATTTATTATTCCCAAACACTCCTGTAGTGCTGAAACGTATCGATGGCCATGCTTATTTAGTGAATCAAAAAGCATTAGACCTAGCGGGTATTTCGGCAACAACCGTACTTCCAGGAGGGACCGTAGTATTGGGTAACGGGGAGCCAACGGGTGTTCTGATTGACAGCCCTATGGATTTGGTTAACAAAGCTTTGCCTCCTTTCACTCAGGAAGAAAAAATAGAAGCCCTAGCAGCGGCACAAGAGGTGTGTCTAAAAAATGGGTTGACAACGGTAACAGACGCAGGTATAGATCGGCAAGATATCGAGCTCATCGATAATTTACATCAAAAAAATCAACTTCAAATAAGGGTGTATGCAATGGTCAAAAACACCTTTGAAAATTTAGAATACTATCTTTCGTCGGGCATTTATTCAACAGATAAAATTAATGTTCGGTCTATAAAAATATACGCCGATGGTGCATTGGGTTCTCGTGGTGCTGCTCTTTTAACTCCGTATATCGATCAACCTGGGCACAAGGGGAAGATGATTACCCCTATAGACTCGCTACACAGTTTGGCAAATCGAATCGGGTCAACTGATTTTCAAATGAATACTCATGCCATCGGAGATGCGGCAAACGCTGCTGTTTTGAAAGTATACAATGAGGTATTAAAAGACAAAAATGATCCACGATGGCGCATTGAACACGCTCAGGTGGTAGCTCCTTCAGACTTTGAAAAATTCAATAACAAAATCATCCCTTCGGTACAACCACTTCATGCCACCAGTGATATGTACTGGGCAGAAGACCGTTTGGGCTCCAAACGAGTGAAATATGCCTACGCTTTCAAACAATTACTCGACAATGCAGGAAGGCTAGCTTTGGGAACAGATTTTCCTGTTGAAACGGTTAATCCCTTCCATACATTTTATGCCGCCGTCTCTAGAAAAGATTTGTTAGGATATCCTGACAAGGGGTTTCAAAATGAAAATAAAATATCACGATACGAAGCCCTTTTAGGAATGACCCGTTGGGCTGCACAGGCCAATTTTGAAGAAGATTACAAAGGGAGTATTGAAGTGGGTAAGCAGGCTGACTTTGTTATCTTAGATAGAGACATAATGCAAATCTTTGAAAAAAAGATCCCCAAAACAAGAGTTATTGCTACTCTTATTGACGGTAATATTGTCTATTCCAATCGCTTTTAAGAAAATTCAAATTTAGAATTTAAAGTGAAACCCAAACTTTAGGCACCTTACAGTTTGAAATTTACATTAATATACCAAAAAAAATTTATTATATATTCTATATTTAGAATATATAATATTAATTCAAATCAATATTTTATTTTTGGCATAAAATATGAATTATGTGTGGTATTGTATGTGCTTTTGATTTAAAACAAGAAGTGGATCAACTTCGTCCGCAGTTATTAACGATGTCTAAGCGGATTCGACATCGCGGACCAGACTGGAGTGGGATATACAATCACCCAAACGCAATTATGGCTCATGAACGCCTTGCTATTGTAGACCCAACCTCTGGAAAACAACCGCTTTTGAATGAAAATAAAAGCCTAATCCTAGCTGCAAACGGGGAGATTTATAATCACCGCGAGCTACGAAAACAATTTGAAGGGCGGTATTCTTTTCAAACCGAATCCGATTGTGAAGTATTATTGGCCCTTTATCAGGAGAAAGGAGCTTCATTTATGGATGAACTCAATGGGATCTATGCATTTGCCATCTACGACACACAAAAAGACACGTACTTCATTGCTCGCGATCATATGGGAATTATTCCATTGTATATGGGATGGGATGCTCATGGCACCTTTTACGTGGCATCAGAACTTAAAGCCATGGAGGGCGTTTGTACAAAAATTGAATTGTTTCCCCCTGGACATTATATGGAAAGTGGAGATTCGCAACCGACCCAATGGTATCAGCGAGATTGGAACGAGTTTAGTGAAGTGAAGGATAATCAAACAAGTATTGCAGACTTGCACGATGCTCTCTCTGAGGCTGTGCAACGGCAATTGATGAGTGATGTTCCCTACGGAGTCCTGCTCTCGGGGGGTCTGGATTCTTCGATAACTTCCGCTTTGGCCAAGAAATTTGCATCCAAACGCGTTGAATCCGACAACACTCAGGCCGCTTGGTGGCCTCAGTTGCATTCATTCTCTGTTGGTCTCGAAGGCTCTCCTGATTTGGCCGCAGCCCGAAAGGTAGCCGATCATATAGGGACCGTTCATCATGAAATTAAATTCACCATCCAAGAAGGCCTTGATGCCATTAAGGACGTGATTCATCATTTGGAAACGTATGATATCACCACTATTCGGGCATCCACCCCGATGTTCTTGATGGCTAGAGCCATTAAGTCTTTGGGTATTAAGATGGTGCTGAGTGGGGAAGGAGCCGATGAGTTGTTTGGAGGGTATCTTTATTTTCACAAGGCCCCTTCAGCCAAAGAATTTCACGAGGAAACAGTGCGAAAACTTCACAAACTACACCAATACGACTGTTTGCGTGCCAACAAATCATTAGCTGCATGGGGAATTGAAGGACGTGTCCCATTTTTAGATAAAGAGTTTATGGATGTTGCCATGCGATTGAACCCTAAAGATAAAATGATCACAGAGGAGCGGATGGAAAAATGGGTAGTTCGCAAGGCTTTTGAGTCCTATCTTCCGGAAAGTGTTGCCTGGCGACAAAAGGAGCAGTTTTCCGATGGGGTAGGCTATTCATGGATCGATACACTTAAAGCTATGGTGGAAGAAAAAGTAACAGATGAGCAAATGGAAAATGCTCATTATCGTTTCCCAGCTCAACCTCCCCAAAATAAAGAGGAGTTTTATTACCGCAGTATTTTTGAAGATCACTTCCCAAGCGAGGCCGCTGCGTTAAGTGTTCCTTCTGTGCCTTCGGTAGCCTGTAGTACCCCTATTGCGCTAGAGTGGGACGAGGCATTTAAAAACCAAAACGACCCCAGTGGACGAGCCGTTGCTAAAGTGCACGAAGAAGCCTACAAATAGACGGTAAAATACAGATATATTTTATCCACTAAATGTTAATAAATCCCCCACAAATACTGGGGTTAGGCATTATTTCTGGGATGTCTTTTTCGTATATTTGAAATACAAGGAATACTGTTAATTAATCCTCCTTATTTCCATGAGCGAAGAAAATAAAATGCCACAATATTCTGCGGATAGTATCCAAGCCCTTGAGGGGATGGAACACGTACGAATGCGACCTTCCATGTACATTGGCGATGTCGGTTTTCGTGGGTTGCATCACTTGGTCTATGAAGTAGTTGACAATTCTATTGATGAAGCCCTAGCAGGGCACTGTGATATTATAAAAGTAATCATCAATGAGGACAACTCGATTACAACTGAAGACAACGGTCGAGGAATTCCAGTTGACATGCATAAAAAAGAAGGCGTATCGGCTTTGGAAGTCGTCATGACTAAAATTGGAGCGGGGGGTAAATTCGATAAAGATTCCTATAAAGTGTCCGGAGGACTCCACGGTGTTGGGGTCTCCTGTGTGAACGCACTTTCCGAATCCCTAACGGCTCGGGTGTTTCGAGATGGCAAAATATGGGAACAGACATACGAAAGAGGTAAATCGCTGGCCCCTGTGGCTTCCATAGGCACCTCTGACCAAACAGGAACCATAGTCACATTTAAGCCAGATCCACAAATATTTTCACAAACTCGCGAATACAACTACGATACGCTAGCCCTGCGCATGCGTGAATTGGCCTATTTGAATAAGGGAATAACGATTAGTCTTCTTGATAAAAGAAACAAAGACGTTAAAGGAGAATTCATACAAGAAACCTTTCATTCTGAGGAAGGCCTGAAAGAATTTATCGCTTTTTTAGATGAATCTCGTGAAGCTATTATAGCCGATGTGATTAGTATGGAAGGGGAGAAGAATGGAATTCCTGTTGAGGTAGCTATGGTTTACAATACCTCATTTGCTGAAAACCTTCACTCTTATGTCAATAATATCAACACCCATGAAGGAGGAACCCATTTATCAGGTTTTCGAAGGGGCTTGACATCCACACTTAAAAAATACGCAGACAACTCGGGTTTATTGGATAAACTCAAATTTGATATTGCTGGTGATGACTTTCGGGAAGGGCTGACCGCCATCGTATCAGTTAAGGTTGCCGAGCCGCAGTTTGAAGGACAAACAAAAACCAAGCTGGGTAATCGAGAGGTCACTTCAGCCGTATCACAAGCGGTTTCAGAAATGTTGGAAAACTATTTAGAAGAAAATCCCAACGATGCCAAAACCATTGTTCAGAAAGTAATTTTGGCTGCTCAAGCACGTCATGCTGCTCGCAAAGCACGTGAAATGGTGCAACGCAAGACGGTGATGAGTGGTGGCGGCCTTCCTGGGAAACTTTCCGATTGTTCGGAGCAAGATCCCATAGTGTGTGAAGTATTCCTTGTTGAGGGTGACTCCGCAGGTGGAACTGCTAAGCAGGGTCGAGACAGAAATTTCCAAGCCATTCTTCCACTGCGTGGGAAGATTCTAAATGTTGAGAAAGCAATGCAACATAAGGTTTTTGAAAATGAAGAAATTCGAAATATCTATACAGCCTTGGGGGTAACAATTGGAACAGAAGAAGACAGTAAAGCATTGAATTTGGAAAAATTGCGATATCACAAGATTGTTATTATGTGTGATGCGGATGTGGATGGGAGCCATATCTCAACCTTAATTCTTACTTTTCTATTCCGATACATGAAAGAACTTATAGAATCTGGTTATGTATACATTGCAACCCCACCGCTCTATTTGGTCAAAAAAGGAGCCAAAAAAAGCTATGCTTGGAATGATGACCAACGCGACCGCTTGATGCAAGATTTTGGGAGTGGCTCAAGCATTCAACGCTACAAAGGACTTGGTGAAATGAACGCTGAGCAATTATGGGAAACCACAATGAATCCAGAAACAAGAACGCTAAGGCAGGTAACGATTGATAATGGGGGAGAAGCCGATCGAATTTTCTCTATGTTGATGGGCGACGAAGTGCCTCCCAGAAGAGAGTTTATCGAAAAGAACGCGATCTATGCCAATATAGACGCTTAGAGACGACTTACGTACCCTTTTTATTTTCTGTTTTGGTACCTTTGCACTAATATTTTAACCAATTGAATTATGAAAGTTACCATTGTAGGGGCAGGTAATGTTGGCGCTTCCTGTGCCGAATATATCGCCATCAAACAGATTGCCAGTGAAGTTGTCCTTTTGGATATCAAAGAAGGATATGCCGAAGGGAAAGCCTTAGACCTGTATCAAACAGCAACCACACTTGGATTTAACACCAAATTGGTTGGCGTAACCAACGATTATACTGCAACAGCCAATAGTGATGTGGTTGTTATTACCTCTGGAGTTCCAAGAAAGCCAGGAATGACAAGAGAAGAACTCATCGGCATCAATGCAGGAATTGTTCAAACTGTTGCAACCAACTTATTAGAACATTCTCCCGATACAATCATTATCGTGGTTTCCAATCCTATGGATACAATGACCTATCTGGCATTAAAAGCTACGGGTTTGCCCAAAAACAGAATTATCGGAATGGGTGGGGCATTAGACAGTTCTCGTTTTAAAACCTATTTATCCCTTGCTTTACAAAAACCTTCCAACGATATTCAAGGAATGGTGATTGGAGGTCATGGTGATACAACGATGATTCCATTGACCCGATTGGCTAGTTATAATGGAAGTCCTGTCAGTCAGTTTTTATCCTCAGCTGAATTGGAAAAGGTAGCTTCTGACACCATGGTTGGAGGAGCCACGCTCACCAAGCTATTAGGTACCTCAGCTTGGTATGCCCCAGGTGCTTCTGTTTCTTATTTGGTGGCTAGTATTTTACATGATCAGAAACGGATGATTCCCTGTTCTGTCTTTTTAGAGGGCGAATACGGTGAATCGGACATCTGTATTGGAGTTCCTTGCATTATCGGGAAAAAGGGCATTGCTTCTGTAGTTGACGTGAAACTGGATGCTGTAGAGCAAGAAAAATTCAGTAAAAGTGCCACTGCAGTTCGAACTATGAACGAAGCGCTTAAAGACGTCCTCTAGTTGTTTCCATTGCAATCTGAGTACTGAACTTGTCAAATCATCGGGTAAAACTTATATTTGCTCGCTTTAATTATGCTTTAATTCAATTGTAATGCAAAACAATTCACTCATACGAGTATTTGGTATTCTTTTCGGGCTTGTGAGCTTGTATCAGCTTTCTTTTACATTCATTGCTAGCCAACAAGAAGAGAAGGCAGCCAACTTTGCTGAGATAACCATTTCAGAGGACACAGATAATTATTTGAAACTTCGAGATCGGCAAACTATCAATTATCTCGATTCTATTGGAAACTTACCCCTCTATGGCTTCACTTCCTACAATGATGCAAAGGGAAAAGAACTTAACAAAGGGTTGGATCTTAAAGGAGGGATTAATGTTATTCTTCAGATCTCTGTTCGTGATATCTTAAAAGGTCTTGCTGAAAACAGTAAAAATCCTGTATTCAATCAGGCTCTAAACGAAGCTGATGTATTACAAAAAAGTTCAGATGAACCCTATATAGAGTCCTTTTTTACTTCGTTTGATAATGTAAAAGGAGATAGTGATAAGCTCGCTGACACCAATATATTTGCCAATAGAACCTTAAGTGATGAGATTAACTTTGACATGACTGATGATCAAGTTCAACCCATCATTCGGCGTAAAGTTGATGAATCAATAATTTCTGCTTTTGAAGTACTTCGCAAGCGTATTGATAAATTTGGAGTCACTCAGCCGAATATTCAACGTTTGGGATCATCTGGTCGAATCCTTGTTGAATTACCAGGGGCTAAAGATGTAGATCGGGTAAAAAATCTTCTTCAGAGTACGGCTCAACTAGAGTTTTGGGAAACTTTTAAAAATGATCAACTACTTCTCTTTTTGAGTCAGGCCAATGAGCTGCTCAAGCAAAATATCAAGGAGGAATCTGTGAATGAAGAAAAAGAAGTCGATGCAATAGCTGATTTATTGGCCGATGTAGTAGAAAAAGATTCCACCGATTTAAAGCTTCCAAACCCTATACTAGACCGAATTGTGGGGTATGGATTTCAAGGGGGACCTGTGTTGGCGCAGTTTGCCAAAAAAGATCAAGAACTCATATCTTCTTACCTAGACCGATCTGATGTTCGTAAATTATTACCCCCCCAATACCGCTACATCAAATTTGCATGGGGGAAGGCCGAGGCTAATGGTGAAGTTACAGAACTCTATGCCTTACAATCCAATAGAAACGGCGAACCGCCTCTGAGTGGTGGGGTGGTTGTAGATGCAATGCAAACGTATGATGCTGTTGGAAAACCAGCAGTGTCCATGCAAATGAATGCTTCTGGAGCTCGTAGTTGGGAAAACCTTACAGGAAAGGCATTCAAAGAAGCCAGTAATATTGCTATCGTTTTAGATGACATTGTATACTCCGCACCCGGAGTACCAGGGGGCGCAATCTCTGGCGGACGTTCTGAAATAACAGGAGAATTCAGTCTCAACGAGGCCATTGACTTAGCCAACGTACTCCGTGCGGGGAAACTCCCTGCTTCTGCAGAGATTATTCAATCTGAAATAGTAGGTCCTTCGTTGGGACAAGAAGCCATAGAAAGTGGTGTTTATTCCTTTTTAATCGCTTTAGTCTTGGTACTGCTTTGGATGGTCTTTTACTACGGAATTTCCGGAATCTTTGCCGATATTGCTTTGACTTTTAACATATTACTGATATTTGGAGTCCTTGCAGGTTTAGGCGCTGTTTTAACTTTACCTGGGATAGCAGGGATCGTACTAACGATTGGAATTTCCGTTGATGCCAATGTATTGATTTTTGAACGTGTTCGAGAGGAATTGCGGAGAGGAAAGGGAATTCGTAAAGCGGTGGCCGATGGATTTAACAATGCTCTATCCTCCATTCTGGATGCCAACATTACTACGGGTCTTACAGCATTAATATTATTTGTATTTGGTACAGGACCCATTAAAGGCTTTGCAACTACCCTACTTATCGGTATTGCAACGTCTTTATTTACGGCTATATTTATCACTCGAATTTTTGTTGATGATCGGAATAGGAAAGGAAAAAAAGTATCCTTTGCTACTGCAGCCACTCGGGGTCTTTTGAGCAACATCAATTGGGTCTTCCTTGGGAAACGTAAAATTGCCTATGGTGTGTCAGGAATTTTACTATTAATGAGCCTTGGCTCTTTATTCACTATCGGTTTAAACCAGGGAGTAGATTTTGTAGGAGGGCGTTCCTACACTGTACGTTTTGAAAATGCAGTCAATCCCTCTGAAATTGAATCTACTTTGGTTGATGTATTTGGCAGTGCAGAAGTCAAAACTTTTGGAGAAGCCAATCAATTAAAAATTACAACCAAATACAAAGTTGATGTGGAAGGCCTAGCCGTGGACGACGAAATTCAAAACAAACTTTTCAAAACACTGGGCACTTATCTGCCTGGAGGCATCACCTATGAAGACTTTGTAAACGGTTCTGATGACAAAGCCCTTGGAATCATGTCCTCGATCAAAGTAGGTCCAACCATAGCGGATGATATTAAAAACAATTCGTATTTAGCGGTGATCGGTTCATTAATCGTCGTTTTCCTTTATATTCTTCTGCGATTTAGAAAATGGCAATTTTCCTTAGGGGCGGTTGCGGCTGTTTTCCACGACGTAATTATTGTTCTGGGAGTATTCTCTTTGACGTATCAGATCATGCCCTTTAATATGGAAATCAATCAAGCCTTTATAGCTGCTATACTCACAGTTATAGGGTATTCATTAAATGATACGGTAGTGGTCTTCGACCGTATTCGAGAGTATGTTAATGAACATCCCAAATGGTCTTTCAATACCACTGTAGATTCTGCTCTGAATAGTACTTTAAGTAGAACATTAAATACTTCATTAACTACCTTAATTGTATTGTTAGCTATTTTTATTTTTGGAGGCGAATCTATTAGAGGATTTATGTTTGCATTGATTATCGGTGTATTGGTGGGAACTTATTCCTCTGTGTTTATTGCTACTCCTGTCATGTACGATACTCAAAAACATAAAGAAGTAGAAGAGGCTTAAAACCCTAATCAATTTATATGAATAAAAAGCAGCTTTTGGCTGCTTTTTTTCATAAATACATTATATATTTGTATATACAAATATTGTAATAACAATCAAAAAATTTATTTATGAAAATTAACATTGCCTTAGCTTTATTTGCCATATGTAGCACTGGATTAGCACAAGATTTTGCATTGGACACATCTAAAAGTTCTATTAGATGGGTAGGGAAAGAACTGACAACTACTCAACACTATGGAAGCCTCCAATTCGATTCGGGAACGCTCCGATTTGAAGATGAAAAACCGCATTCAGGACAGTTCGTTGTTAACATGACCACCATCAAAGACAATGACTTGCCAGAGGGCACCGCTGAAAGATTAGAGGGACATCTCAAATCAGATGATTTCTTCTCTGTGGCAAAACACCCCAAAGCTATTTTAACGATAACGGGAGCCGATGCTCAAGAGAACGGATCCTTTCGAGTAAATGCTGACTTGACAATCAAAGGAATTACACATCCTGCAGTTTTTGATTTGATCCCTGCCGATAAGTATTGGATTGCAAATTTAGTATTCGATCGTTCCAAATACAATGTGCGTTTTCGATCGGGCACATTTTTCCAAAATCTGGGAGATAAACTTATCTTAGATGATATTGAATTGGAAACTCAATTATTTTTCAAACAATAATTCCAAAGCTTTCTCAAAAAAAGTCGTAGATATTACGACTTTTTTTATGCCTTATTTTCAATTAGGCTAAGATGACCTAGATGGTGTCCGCAGTGCCAGCTGTAGTATGCTAACGCTTGGTGAAGCCGATGATGGGTTTGGGTTTCAGGATGATAAAAACTTTTTTCAAAGTCCGTTGAAGTCATAGTTTTGAGAACACCTACCCAACGAAAATGAATGCCAGTGATCATTTGAAGACTGGCTGTAATACTGTCTTTCTGGCGAGCTTCATTTAAATCTGCCCACAGGGCTTCGGGATAATCTTTTATTGTTGGCTTTTTCTCGGTGAGGGCATGTTTGAATCGGGCATAACTGTGCATATGGCTATCAGCCAGATGATTCACAACTTGAATGGCTGTCCATCCGCCAGGTCGGTATGAGGTTTCCCAATGATGATCATGAAGCGAACGAACTTGTTCTGAGAGTTTTTGTGGAAATCTTTCAAGAATATCTATATGGGTGGTTTGAATTATTTTGGAAGTTTCCTTTTCGGGTTGAAACCTTCCTATGGGGTATTGTTGGGCTTCCATGATAAAAGATGAGGATTAAATTTATTGAGTAGGGGTTTTTATTTTTCTGTTTGAAAGTAAAATTAAGCCAATCCCCAATAAAATCAATGGGATACTCAGCCATTGACCTGTGCTAAATAGGGGAAGTACTTTTTCAAAGCCTCCTTGGCTTTCTTTTACATATTCTACCAAGAAACGAATGGTGAAAATTCCAATAAAGTAGACACCCAGCAAAAAACCCTTTCGGGTTTTATTTTGCCGATATAACCAGCGCAACAAAAAGAAAAGCAATACATATCCGAAAGCCTCATATAGTTGAGCTGGATGTCGAGGGAGCCGCTCTCCATTGTTTTGAAAAACAACACCAAAACTCGATTGGGTGAACTTGCCAACAATTTCAGAATTATAAAAATTTCCCAAACGGACAAAAGCCCCACCAATAGTGGCGGGAATTGTTAATCGATCTAGGATCCAAACCCATGATTGGAAATTGTATTTTCTTTGATAAAGTGCGATTCCTGCTAAAATACCGAGTACGGCTCCGTGACTGGCCAATCCTCTGTAGCCTATGAATTTATAGCCGTCTAGGGCACCAAATAACATGCTGCTTCCAGCAACTTCACGGATCGGGAGAAGGATTTCTAACAGATGATTTTGATAATAACTCCAATCATAGAAAAATACATGTCCCAAGCGGGCTCCAAGCAGTGTTGAAAAAACCATATAAACCAGCATCGGTTCCAAATACTCGAGTTTAACTTGTTCTTTTTCAAACATCTTTTTCATCAAATAATAGCCATAGGAAAAGGCAATAACAAACATCAGGCTATAGAAACGCACACCTATTCCAAAGAATTCGAATAGCGTTTCACTCGGGGCCCAATTTACCTTCAATAAGATCATCACAGGAGATATTTTTGTTGGACCAAATGTACGGAAATATAGGAAAGTAATGACTTGTTAGGGAACGGGATCGTGACCCGAACCTCCCCATGGATGACAGGATGCAATACGCTTCATAGCCATACGTCCGCCTTTCCTAAGTCCATGTTTGATCAGGGCTTCTTTTGCATATTGTGAACAGCTAGGAGTAAAGCGACAACTTGGCGGAGTCAAGGGAGATATTAAGTGTTGATAGATTCCAATCAAAAATAAAAATGGCGCTAGAAGAATTTTCCGAACCATTAGTTTTATTCGAATTGAAACTCAGTTCCGTCTTTGGTATCCTTCAATTCAATTCCAAGGGCAAGTAATTCCTCTCGGATTTGATCTGAAAGGGCAAAATTTTTATCCAAACGCGCCTGATCTCTCAGCTTAATCAACAGATGAATCGTTTGTTCGAGTTTGTGATCGGAGGGGATCGGTTTTTTAAACGGTTTTTCAAGCCCTAGAACATCAAATGAAAAGGATTCCATCATCTTGATTAATCTTTCTTTTTGAATGGTATCGATAGACTGTAGGCCAGTTTTCACACTATTGATGAACTTCACGGCATCAAATAAATGGGCAATCAATACAGGAGTATTAAAATCATCATCCATTGCTTCATGACACTTGTCCTGCCAATGATCCAAATCAAAATCTCCTTTTGCTCCTGTGGGTAGGTCTCCCAAATAATTCAAGGCTTCCATCAATCGGTGATATCCTTTTTCAGAAGCTTCTAGGGCCGGTTCGCTTATATCTATGATGCTTCTGTAGTGAGCTTGTAACATAAAAAAGCGAACCACCGGAGGTGCGTAAGCTTTACTAAACATTGTATTTTCTCCTGTAAAAATCTCATTAGGAAGAATATTATTCCCTGTTGATTTTGCCATCTTTTTCCCGTTTAAGGTTAGCATATTGGCATGGATCCAATAATTCACTGGGCTCTTACCATGAATAACTTCGGCTTGTGCAATTTCACATTCATGATGCGGAAATTTTAAATCCATCCCTCCACCGTGAATGTCAAACTCTTGACCTAAATATTTGGTGCTCATAGCTGTACACTCAAGATGCCATCCAGGAAAGCCTTCACTCCATGGAGATGTCCATCGCATGATATGTTGGGATTCAGCTTTTTTCCATAGCGCAAAGTCTTGAGGGTTTTTCTTGTCACTTTGCCCCTCCAAAGTCCTAGTATTGTGAATTAAGTCTTCAATATTTCGACCGCTTAATTTGCCATACCGCTCTTTTTTATTAAACTCGAGTACATCAAAGTATACAGAACCATTTACTTCATAGGCAAAACCCGCTTTTATAATCGCTTTGATGATCTCAATCTGTTCAATAATATGACCAGTTGCGGTTGGCTCTATACTTGGTGGTAGTGTATTGAATTTGGAAAGCATAGCGTGAAAATCTAGGGTATAGCGTTGAACCACTTGCATGGGCTCTAGCTTCTCCAAACGCGCTTTTTTTGAAATACGATCTTCTCCAACGTCCTCGTCATTTTCTAAATGCCCAGCATCAGTTATATTCCGTACATAACGAACTTTCAACCCCAGATAGGATAGGTATCGAAAAATGATATCAAAAGAAATAAAGGTGCGACAATTACCCAAATGGACATTGCTGTAGACGGTTGGGCCACATACATACATCCCCACATTCCCCGCAGTCAGCGGTTTGAACACTTCTTTTTTGCCACTGAGTGAATTATAGACTCGTAGTTGATGTTTCATTAAAATTCTGTCTCAAGTTGGATGTACTTTAAGAACTCGTTTTTTTTGCTCTCCTCTTTGAATTCTCCACCAAATTCACCTGTAACGGTACTGCTACTTATATCACGAATCCCCCTTGAATTTACACACAAATGTTTGGCATCGATTACGCAAGCCACATTTTTTGTTCCGAGTACCCTTTGGAGTTCATTCACAATTTGTCGAGTAAGGCGTTCTTGTACTTGAGGTCGTTTTGCATAATAGTCGACTATACGATTCATCTTGGAAAGCCCCACAACTGTTCCATTGGAGATGTAGGCAACGTGAGCCTTTCCTACAATCGGAAGAAGATGATGTTCACAAGTAGAGTAGAGGGTAATGTTTTTTTCTACCAACATCTCATTGTACTTGTATTTATTGTCGAAGGTTGATAGACTAGGACGTCGGTCGGGATGAAGACCACCAAATATTTCTTTGACAAACATTTTGGCAACGCGTTTGGGGGTTGCTTTGAGACTATCATCAGTTAAATCCATTCCAAGGGTCTGTAGAATATTCTCTACATCCTTCTCTATGCGACTAATTTTTTCTTCCTCACTGAGATCAAAAGCATCAGGACGAAGCGGTGTTTCTAAGGAAGCAGAAAGATGATCATCATCTAAATCTATGTGCTCGGGCGGTGTAATTTTTTCAATTTTCATAGGGGGTAAAAACTATGGCAAAGGTAAGGATTTATTGATAAAATTAGTAAATATCAAACGTAAAGCCACTTATAGCTTCATGCGATAGGTAAGGAAAAATTGCATTCGATTTTGTTCCGTCAATAGCGTAGAGGAGAGTCCTTCCCCATACAAAGGTCTAGTGGAACTCTTTGTTTGACGAGCCATACTGATTCCAAATACACTTCCTCCCAAATCATAATTTAAACCTGCCGTTAAAACCTTTATTGGGTCTTGAATGCTTTTCTGAGGATCGGTTGATGTGCTATACCCCCCTTGTATTTGAATGCGTCCAGTTCGATACTCACCTCCTATACACAAGCCTTGCTGGGACACAAAACTGCTTTTTATGGTAGTATTGAGTTGTCCAAGATAATCTCCTTGAGAATTGGTAGTGAAAGCTAGTGCACTTAGATCCGACCAACGATAATCAAAGCTCAACAATCCTTTCTTGTCAAAAACATAAGCAATACTCAAGGTAGTTTTAGCAGGAATGGTAAGCCTATATGTGGGATAGGTATTTATCACCTCATTGGGATCAACTATGGTCGTAATCAATCCCGATTCAAAAAGCCCTTCACTCGATAGTGCTTGCTGACCCTCTTCTTCCAAAGTCAACCATTGGGGACTGTGATAACTAAGTCCCAATCTAAAAGATTTAGGGAATTGGAAGATAAGTCCTATTTGGGTTGAGAATCCTGTACCAAAGGTATTAAGGATGTTCTCAAAAGAAGCGGATTGAATGGGACTATCTGGATCACTACTGCGTTCACGCAACATACTGCGTTGTTCAAAATTAATCTGATGCGTGTTCAATGCAGCCCCCAAATACAGTTTATTTTGATAGACGGCGCTAAAAGCAAAGTTGTATTTTTGGTGAGACCCACTGTATTCTGAGCTAAAATCGTGTGATACAGCACCTTGACTAATATTAGAATTGTAAAAAGTGTTGCTACCATCATTTTCATTAGAGGGATTAATTAGATAGGACTGATATCCCAAGAAAGCTTGTTGAGCTCCATATCCAAAATTGTTCCCCAAGTATTCATAAATCCCTGTGACAGTTTCGTTTTCAAAAACTTCAATATTCTCAGTTGCCAGTCCATCGGCGTAGTAAGTAAAATAATCCCCTAAGTTTTGATTAGGGTTAGTGCCCAAGGCATTAATTTTCGATCCAAAATCTGCTGTTTTTTTGAGATTGAAAGCAAAAGCAATTTTAGTCCAAACACTTTCTGGCTGAAAGTTATTCAAGGTCAAAACAATTCCAAATTGATCAATTTGAAATTGACTGAGTTCTTGTGGCGTCGTTCTTGAAAAATAGGTAGCTGAGGTTTTATTGTTGGTTATTGTACTACTGATTCCCAACTCGGAAAAATTGAATACTCCTGCACCAGCTGGATTATCAGCAATAGCCGATAGGTCCCCGCCTAAGGCACCAAAGGCTCCCGCCATTCCCGTATAACGAGAAGTCCCAGTAATGTCTTCTTGTGCCAACAATAAGGCATCTGTAATCGATTGCGACCACAGCGTATTTGAGATAACAAGAAGTATTACTGTTGGTATTACTTTCATCTTGGGGAATTAATTAGAACTGGTTAATTATTGGTGCGTCCACCGCCACTTCGTCCACCGCCACTTCGACCTCCTCCACTGCGACCGCCACCACTTCGTCCACTGGAGCTGGGTCGAGGGCTACTAAACGATCGGCTAGGGGGACTGTAGGATCGAGAGGTATCATAGGATCGGTTAGGGGCAGTATAAGAACGAGAGGTATTATTGGATCGCTGATTCCGGTAAGAGTTTGTTCTCTTGGAGTCATTTCTATTGGTTCTAACCGTTCTTTCACCTCTACTATAGCGCGACTCGTTTGAAGACTTGGAAGTAATTCGTGGTGCTTGAATGCGTCGTCCAGAGACTGATGGTTTAGTAGGTGATGAATTAATTGAAGGGCGAATGACTTCTTGGAAGTTACCGTTACGACTGGCTCTTCCCAAATTAGCGGGGATTCTACCTAACCCAATAGAATAGAGATTTCTTCCCACATTAACTCGAACACGGCTTTTCTCCTTACTCTTACTGGATGTCTCTTTATTCTTTATTTCTTTTTTATCGCTATTGGCGAGTTGTCGATTTCTATTGTCTCGATTTCCACGGTAGCTTTTTTCTCCACGATAACTCGAAACACGACTATACCGCTGTCGGTTTCCATAGGTAAATCCTCCACCAAATCGATTGTTGTAGTTTCTAAAATAACGAGAGCGATAAGCATAAGGCGAATAAAAACGATTGGGCATAAAGGGATCATAGAATCCTCCCCAAAAGGGTGAATAAAATGAATTGAACCCGGCCCACCCCCAGTAGGGATTGGCGCCAAAGCCCCAAGAGTTAAATCCTCCCCAAGGATAATTAAACCGCCATGGATCAAAACGATTCCAAGCCCAACCACCGCCGTAGAAATAGGGGTTAAGTGGACGGGTATTGATCAAATAAACTTCTGTTTTATTGGGTTGTGCGCCCCATGGCTGAGAAGAGGTTTGTGGACTGCTGTATCCATCTACATCTACGAATACATCATTGGAGGGAGGAGTAGAAGCATATTCGTCACTGAGGTTTTGGAAATAGTTTTCATAATAACTTCCCTTGCCCTGTACTTGGGGGGCTGTTTTTTCTTCTTGCTGAGAAATTGGCTGTCGTGCAGGCCGGTTTGGAGCTGTCCGGGTATCACTTACACGACTGTTGTAGATGCCGTCAGAATCGTAATAGGAAACCCCTTGAAAAGAACCACATTGAATGGAGAGTGCTCCGATTAGAAAAATAATTGCAAAACGCTTACTAAGGATAATTTTTCTCTCATTCATAATGCTTTCATTTAATAGAGCCACAAAAAATAGTAGTTTTGTGCCACTGAAGTTACACTAATTAATTGGCAAAAGTTGTGCCAAAAATTTTATGGCGAAAAAATTAACCTCCCGTAGTGAAGATTATTCCAAATGGTATAACGAGTTGGTCGTAATGGCTGATTTGGCGGAAAATGCTGCGGTACGAGGCTGCATGGTAATTAAGCCCTATGGTTATGCCATATGGGAAAAAATGCAAGCCGAGTTGGATAAAATGTTTAAGGCAACGGGGCATCAGAATGCGTATTTTCCTTTGTTTGTCCCCAAGAGTTTATTTGAAGCCGAAGAGAAAAATGCTGAGGGATTTGCAAAAGAATGTGCTGTTGTAACACATTATCGACTCACCGACGATCCTGATAAACCGGGTAAGTTACGTGTCGATCCCGAAGCCAAACTGGAAGAAGAATTGGTAGTACGCCCCACGAGCGAAGCCATCATTTGGAATACTTATAAGAATTGGATTCAGTCCTATCGCGACCTTCCAATCCTTCTGAATCAATGGGCCAATGTGGTTCGCTGGGAAATGCGAACCCGTTTGTTTCTCCGGACGGCCGAATTTCTCTGGCAGGAGGGGCACACGGCACATGAAACAAAGAATGAAGCCATGGAAGAAGCACAACAAATGAATCAAGTCTATGCTGATTTTGTTGAGAATTTTTTGGCAATTCCAGTTATCCAAGGGCTGAAATCCGCTTCCGAACGGTTTGCGGGAGCCGAAGAAACATTTTGTATCGAAGCCTTAATGCAAGATGGCAAAGCCTTGCAAGCTGGAACTTCTCATTTTTTAGGACAGAATTTTGCCAAGGCGTTTGATGTTAAATTTGCTACGAAAGAAGGCAAACTCGATTATGTTTGGGCAACCTCTTGGGGCGTTTCTACCCGACTGATGGGAGCTTTGATTATGACTCATAGTGATGACAATGGCCTGGTTTTACCACCAAAGTTAGCTCCCATTCAGGTGGCTATTGTTCCAATATACAAGACAGAAGAGCAAAGGATAGCGATTGCTCTTGTGGCAGAGAAACTAAAAGAACAGTTGAAATCAAAATCTATTTCTGTAACTTTTGACAACCGTGATAATTTTAAACCTGGGTATAAATTCAATGAATACGAAATTAAAGGCGTTCCCTTGCGCATTGCAATCGGACCCCGTGATTTGGAAAACAAACAAGTAGAATTGGCCCGACGGGATACATTAGAAAAAACAACCCTACCTTTGGATCGCGTTGTGGATCATATCCCACCGCTCTTGGAAGAAATACAGAACCAGTTGTACCAACGTGCTCAAACTTTTCGAAAAACACATACCACAATAGTAGATGATTTCTCTAGTTTTAAAGAAGTATTAAACGAAAAAGGTGGTTTTATATCCGCCCATTGGGACGGAACAGCTGAGACCGAAGAAGCAATAAAAAAAGCAACTAAAGCAACCCTTCGATGCATTCCAATGGAGGGTGAAATAGACCCTGGAATTTGTGTTTATTCTGGGAAGCCCTCGCAGCGACGTGTGCTATTTGCAAAGGCGTACTAAAATTTTGAGAACAGACTTTGGAATACGCTAGAAAAGAAGTATTTTTGCTCCGCTAAAGTTCAAAAAGGCGAAATAGTTCGACCTTGGATGATTGGCCCGTTCGTCTATCGGTTAGGACGCCAGGTTTTCATCCTGGAAAGAGGGGTTCGACTCCCCTACGGGCTACTTATAAAAAAACCATTATATGGCAAATCACAAATCGGCAGTCAAACGGATCCGATCCAACGAAAGAAAACGATTGAGAAACCGTTTTCAACACAAAACAGCTCGAAACGCTGTTCGTAAACTCCGTGCTAGTACTAGTAAAAAAGAAGCTAAAAAACTCTTTCCTGGGGTTATTTCTATGGTTGACAAACTCGCCAAGAAAAACATCATTCATGCCAACAAAGCCGCAAATTTAAAATCCAAATTGGCCAAGTTTGTTGCTACGCTGTAAATAGCGCAATAGTTCTTTTAGGATAACATGAAAAAGCCTCTACAAAGGAGGCCTTTTTTTCGTTCTATAAAGTTTGTAATTCACTCAGTCATCAACAAGTAACATTAGTCTTCGTTCGTTTACTAGGAATTCATTGAGATTAAAAACTCTTCATTGTTTTGTGTGCGTTTGAAACGATCATTGATGAATTCCATAGCTTCTACAGGATTCATATCGGCGAGATACTTCCGCATGATCCACATCCGTTGAATGGTGTTTTCATCGAGTAAAAGATCGTCTCTTCGAGTACTGGAAGAGACCAGATCAATGGCTGGGAAGATACGTCGGTTCGCAATTCGTCGATCCAGTTGGAGCTCCATATTACCTGTTCCCTTGAACTCTTCAAATATTACTTCGTCCATTTTCGAACCGGTTTCAGTTAGTGCTGTAGCAATAATAGAGAGAGAGCCGCCGTTTTCAATTTTTCGGGCCGCACCGAAAAACCGCTTCGGTCGGTGTAGAGCGTTGGCATCAACCCCTCCTGATAGAATTTTTCCTGAAGCGGGTTGTACTGTGTTATAGGCCCTTGCCAGACGGGTAATAGAGTCTAAAAGAATTACTACATCATGACCACATTCAACCAAGCGTTTGGCTTTTTCCAATACGATATTGGCTACTTTAACATGACGATCGGCAGGCTCATCAAAGGTGGAAGCAACCACTTCACCGTCTACGTTTCGCTGCATATCAGTGACTTCCTCAGGACGTTCGTCAATCAACAGGATTAGCTGATATACTTCAGGGTGATTGGCTGCAATGGCATTGGCAATATCTTTTAGCAGCATGGTTTTTCCAGTTTTTGGCTGGGATACAATCATACCTCGCTGTCCTTTTCCAATGGGTGAGAACAAATCGATAATTCTTGAAGAGATTGTGCTCTGCTTATCAGCCAATTTAAATTTCTCTTGAGGAAATAAAGGAGTGAGATGTTCAAATGAGACTCGATCGCGAACCACTTTAGGATCCAGACCGTTGAGATGGTCTACTTTGATAAGCGGGAAGTACTTTTCTCCTTCTTTGGGGGGACGAACTGTTCCCAATACCGTATCTCCGGTTTTCAACCCAAACAAACGAATTTGCGATTGGGAAACATAGACATCGTCTGGGGAGGAGAGATAATTGTAATCGGAAGAGCGCAGAAACCCATATCCTTCTGGCATAATTTCAAGGACACCTTCTGTTTGGATGATTCCTTTAAATTCGAAATCAGGTTCCCGATAGCGATTTCTATGATCTTTATTGTGATTGGCATCTGTGTGTTGCTTTTTAAAATGATTTCTATTTTTATTGCGACCGTTTTGATGCTTTTTATTGGAGTAATCCTTTCCCTCTTTATTTTTTGATTCTATTTCTTTAGGTTTTTCTATCGCTTTTTCGACGAATTCTTCAGTTGGTTTTGACTTTTCTTCACTCACTTTGGATGGTTCTTGGCTTGACTTGGGTTTGAGATCTTTTTCTGGACTGTTTTGGACAGGGTTGTCTTTGTTAATCACTTTTGGATTGGCTGAGATAAAATCAATGATTTGATAAATAAGATCCAACTTTTTTAGACCCGTGATTCGTTTAACGCCTAAGGCTTTAGCCATATCTTGAAGTTCGTTTAACTTCTTGCTCTTTAGCGTAGCGATTTCATACATAATAGTAAAATAATAAGAAGATTGCTGTGGAAGGGAATATAATGTAACCAGGGATTATTATTGATTACGGTTCAATAATACGAATTAAATTTCAATCCACATTCAAATAAAAGTTATTTTTGATTAAGTATGATTCAACGAATCCAAAGTTTGTATTTATTAATTATTAGCGTTCTACAGCTGCTTGTTTACTTCAAAGGATTTACACCCTATCTCCAATCGAAGTTTTTGAATGCACAACAGTGGACAATTTTGTCCTGGTTGATCATTGGGCTGGTATGGTTTGTTATACTCTTATTCAAATACCGTCCTTTACAATGGAAATTAATTTTGGTAGGGCTCATTTTGATGCTTTCTAAAATTGGGATGGGTCTCTATGGCATTCGTCTTGAAAAACAATGGGACATTCATGACATGGGTCTTGTTTTAGATCTGTTCTGCATCGCCTTGTTAATTGGTTCTTATCGTGCTGTTAGAAAGGACGAATCGTTAGTGCGATCGATCGATCGTATTCGCTAGGCCTTGGCTCGATCTCCTAGTTCGGCCACCTCTAGATTTTCTATTTTATCTTGATCAATGGTAAAACGAAGTAAGGTTCGCACCTTATGAAAACCACTCTTTCCGGCTGCTCCGGGATTCATATGAAGTAATTTCCTTTTAAGATCATTTTGGACCTTCAGAATATGAGAATGCCCACAAATATATAGTTGGGGTTGAAGTTGATCCAAGAGCGTTTTGGTTGTCGCCGTATATCGCCCGGGGTATCCACCAATATGCCGAATAAAGACCTTCACTTTTTCACAATTGAAAATTTGATTTTCTGGACAAGCAGCTCGGATTTGATGTCCATCAATATTCCCGTAAACAGCACGCGTCGGTTTTGACTGTTCGAGCCTTTCTAAAAGGTCTATATGACCAATATCTCCTGCATGCCACACTTCGTCTGCCCAGTGGATGTGCTTCATTATGGAGGTGTCTATATATCCATGGGTATCCGAAAGGAGGCAAATCTTAGTCATTTTTATATCTTTAGGGAACCCAAATTACAAAACCTATTTATGCCATGCAGTCATCTGTTGTATTTTCGGTCTGTACTAAGACCTTTATTTCATCTTCCCAACAAAAATCTAAAGTTATTCTCGATGAGAATCATTTGCTTTACCGGCTGAGGCGCCGTTTTATTCATCGGAAGATATATTATAAAGAAATCTATCAGGCACATATTGTTCGTATTAATCACCTCTTCTATTTCGCTTCAACTATTTTCTTATTACTTCAAGGATTGATTTATTTTGTTGCGTTTCATGAAGCTCCCCCATTATATCCTGTTTTAAGTTTTATTCTATTTCTTCTATTTTTTATCGGGATTCTTATCAACGAGAAATGTTTGTATTCGGTTCGTGTGAAGCAAATGGAAATGGAAACAGAAATTTTTCTGACTAGTAAGCGCAAAGAAGCCAAAGCATTGGTCAAAGCCATTAACGAAACCTTGGAAGAGCAACGAGAATAAAGCGATATATTTGTAAAAAAATAAATTGCGTTATTTCGTCTTCTTTGCGTATAATGGAGCAGGATACCATGGCTGGCAAAGCCAACCCAATGCCTTAACTGTTCAGCAAGAAATGGAACAAGCTTTTGAGACGTTGCTACAAGAACCTATTGCGCTCACAGCCGCTGGAAGAACAGATGCAGGGGTTCATGCTTCTTTTATGGTAGCCCATTTCGACACCAGCAATTCCCTGCCAGAAAATTTATGTTTTTTGCTTAATCAGTATTTATCTGATGCTATATCTATTGATCGTATTCAAAATGTCTCTGATTCTGCACATGCCCGTTTCGATGCCTTGTCTCGCACTTATCAATACACAATCAGCTCGGTCAAGAATCCCTTTCGTTATCCCTACCAATATTATATTAAAGGTTCCTTAGACCTTGCACAAATGAATGCTTCGGCCGCTTTACTTCTCGAATATGAAGATTTTGAGTGTTTTTCTAAAGTCAATACTGATGTTAAAACGTTCATGTGTCAAATTGAAAAGGCTCATTGGGAAAGCCTAGAAAATCAGTATATATTTACCATCAAAGCCAATCGTTTTTTGCGAAATATGGTTCGCGCCATTGTCGGCACATTAATTGAAATTGGTCAAGGCAAACGCACATTGGATTCCTTACACAAAACTCTCCGTTCAAAAGATCGCTCTCAAGCCGGATATTCTGTTCCTGCGCATGCTCTTTTCTTAACAGATATCGAATATCCTAAAACCTTATTCAAACAATATGACTCAAAAGACTAACAAAATTTTTGACCGTGATTTATTTAGTAAGTTGATGGAATTTGTTTCCACCTATCGCAGTGTTTTCTATTTTGTAATGGTAGCGGCTATTCTTCTTTCAGTATTTTCAACACTTACCCCTTATTTACTGATGATAACGGTTGATGATTACATCACACCAAAGGATTTTGATGGCATGGTATTATTGGTTGGGTTGATGCTTTTGGCTTTGTGTTTCGAGGTAGTTTTTCAATTTTTGTTTGTGTTTTATGCCAACTGGTTGGGTCAACACGTGATTCAAAAACTTCGGACACAATTGTTTCAAAAAATCATTGGTTTTAAGATGAGTTATTTCGATAATTCTGCTGTGGGCCGATTGGTCACTCGGGCAGTAAATGACATCGAAACAATTGCAAGCATTTTTTCTCAAGGCTTGTTTATGATTATTGCCGATTTGCTGAAAATGTTTTTAGTCATCGGGGTTATGCTTTATGTAGACTGGCAACTTTCTTTAATTGTTTTCTCCATACTTCCTATTATTTTGTACGCTACTCGTCTTTTTCAAAAGTCAATGAAAAAAGCTTTTGAGGAAGTTCGACTGCAAGTCGCGAACTTGAATACTTTTGTCCAGGAACGGATTAGTGGGATGCAGATTGTTCAATTGTTTCACAGAGAATATCAGGAATATAAAACGTTTGTCTCTATTAATAAAGAACACAAAAAGGCTTGGTTAAAAACGGTCTGGTTCAATTCAATTTTCTTTCCTGTTGCAGAAATATCCTCTTCGGTAACTATAGGATTGTTGGTTTGGTATGGAGGGGTCAGTGTCGCTACTGGAGGCGATATCTCCCTTGGAACTATTTTTTTATTTATTCAAATGTCACAAATGCTTTTCCGACCGCTACGGCAGATTGCAGATAAGTTCAATACCCTTCAAATGGGAATGGTTGCTGCAGAGCGGGTCTTTACAATTCTTGAGAAAGAAGCACACATTCAGGATGAGGGGCATATTGAAAAGAATCATGTAGAAGGGGCTATATCATTTACGGATGTTCACTTTTCATACACACCCAAAGAGGAAGTTTTACACGGAATATCCTTTAATATTCAACCTGGTGAGACGGTTGCAATTGTTGGGGCTACGGGGGCTGGAAAATCTACTTTGATAAATTTATTGTCTCGATTTTATGAGATCAATTCTGGAACCATAACTATTGATGCTATTCCCATTCAGGACTATCGATTAGAAAACCTCCGGGGACACGTAGGGGTTGTATTGCAAGATGTCTTTTTATTTGCCGACACCATTTTAAAAAATATCATACTTCAAAACACTTCAATTACAGAATCTCAAGTAGCCAGTGCCGCTAAAGCGATAGGGGTTCACGAATTCATACAGAGTTTGCCAGGGGGGTATCAATACAATGTGAAGGAGCGAGGTGTTATGTTATCTGCCGGACAGCGGCAATTAATTGCTTTTTTGAGAGCCTATATGGCAGAGCCTAGTATCCTAATCTTGGACGAGGCAACAGCTTCAATCGATTCACATTCGGAAGAGCTGATTCAAAAAGCCACTCAAAAAATTACCCGAGACAAGACCTCTTTAATTATTGCCCATCGATTGGCAACCATCAAAAATGCTGATCGTATTATTGTTATGGACAAAGGGAATATTGTGGAAGTAGGAACTCACAAAGAGTTGCTTAGAATACCCAAGGGATTCTATGCTCAATTGCATAAAGTTCAATTCATGGAAGTAGAAGAGACCCTCTAGCTGATAAGATCAGCTTGAATAATTTGCTTGAGGTCCTCAAGGTCTTGGAAGTTCACAAATGCTCCATCTTTAATATAGGAAATGGATCCTCTTTGTTCTGAAATAACCAAAACCACAGCATCTGTTTTTTCGGAAACGCCCAAGGCTGCTCGGTGTCGAAGGCCAAAGCGGACCGGTACCTCAGTAGATTCGGTCACAGGAAGTATAACTCGAGTGGCGGTGATGGAATTGTCTTTAACAATAATAGCTCCATCGTGTAATGGACCGTTCTTGAAAAAAATAGATCCCAAAATATTTTGAGAGAGATCTATCTTAGCTGGTTCTCCAGTTTCTTTAAGAAAATCCAAACTAGTATTTCTTTCAAGGACAATGATAGCTCCTGTTTTTTCATTGGCCATGCTTTGGCAGGCACGAAGCAATTCAGATACCCTCAGACCACTTTTTTGACCTTGCCGTTGATCTAGAAAGTTGAAATAACGAACCACATTGCGACGGGTGGCAAAATTAGTAGAACCAATAAGCAGGAGGAATTTTCGTATTTCTTGTTGAAACACCACAATCAAGGCAAAGAAACCCACACTGATAAAGTTACCAAGAATGTTGCTTAGAACATCCATATGAAGTGCATCAGTGAGTTTATAAATCAAATAGATAATTACAATACCCACAAAAATATTAATGGCAACTGTTCCACGGACCAAGCGATATAAGTAGAAAAGAAGCAACGCCACCAAAAAAATATCCAGGACGTCTATAAATGTAATCTCTAAAAAATCAAATCGATTCAAGGAGGAGGCTTTTGGTAAAAATAAGAAACTAATTAAGGGCTTGCAACAATTCCACTACCTCAACAGCTTCACTAACATCGTGTACCCTCAATATATGTGCTCCTTGTTGCAAGGCAAAGGTGTGTAAGCTAGTGGTCCCATTAAGTGCTCTTTCTGGAGAAATATTCAATTTTTTATAGATCATTGATTTCCTTGAAACGCCAACCATAATTGGACATTTTAGAGAATGATACTGATGCAAATTTTTTAAAATCTCATAGTTGTGTTCCAAACTTTTGCCAAATCCAAACCCGGGATCGAGTATGATGTCATTTACTCCCTTTTGATGAAGCAGCGCTGTTTTTTCAGCAAAAAAAGACAATTGTTCTTCCACGATCGAATGGTATTTGGGTTCTTCTTGCATGGTTTTGGGAGTTCCCCGCATGTGCATGCAGACATAGGGAACTTGATAGTTGGCAATTATTTGATGCAATTTGTTATCGATGCTTCCTCCAGAGATATCATTAATTAGTGCGACTCCTTTATCTAAGGCACTTCTTGCAATACTGCTGTGATAGGTGTCTACGGAAAACAATGTATTGGGAAAAATTTTTAAAAGTTCGTTCAGGATTGGAAACATCCGTTGGCTTTCTTGCTCAACGGTTAAAAGTTCTGCCCCCGGTCGGCTACTGGCTGCTCCAATATCAATAAAAGTCGCCCCTTCTTGTAGCATTTTTTCAGTTTGCTTGACCGCTAGATCTATGGAATTAAATTGCCCTCCATCATAGAAAGAATCTGGTGTTAGATTTAATATTCCCATTATTTTTGGGGCAGATAGATCAACAAGCTTGCCCTGACAATTGAGTGTCATACTACTGGTTAAAATTTTCTAAGAATTGCATAGTTGGGAGAAAATTTTGTCGAAATTTACAGCAAATTCGGTCACGGATGACGAAGACAGAGGAAGAATACAAAAAAATTATTGCACAAAGTAGGGGTCTTTTTTCAAAAAAAATGAAAGATTATGGGAGCGCCTGGCGAATCCTTCGATTGGCTTCTCTGACCGATCAAATATTTATTAAAGCTCAGCGAATTCGGTCCATCCAACGAAACCAAGCCCAAAAGATAGAAGAAGGTCAAGCTTCAGAATTTATTGGAATTATTAACTATTCCCTGATGGCTTTGATTCAAATCGAGCTGGGAATTGCGGAACAACCCGATCTCGATATGGACGAAGCACTGTCTCGATATGATGAAAAAATAAAAACAACATTCACGCTGATGCAGGATAAAAATCACGACTATGGAGAGGCCTGGCGTGATATGCGTGTGAGTTCTCTTACCGATTTGATTCTTCAGAAATTGTTGCGAGTCAAGCAAATAGAGGACAATCAGGGTAAAACATTGGTCAGTGAAGGAATTGATGCCAATTATCAAGACATCATCAATTATGCTGTCTTTGCCTTGATTCATTTGGAATTCAAATCATAAATGGGAGCCTTTATACTTTCCAAAATTTTCAATAGTATTCTAACACTGTTTGGTGTTTCTAGTTTGGTTTTTTTAATATTTAGTGTTCTTCCTGGGGATCCGGCACAAATGATGTTGGATCAAAATGAAGGAAGTGTGCAACTCGAAATTTTAAAGAAGAAGTATGGTTTTGATTTGCCGATTCACCAGCAGTATCTCTACTATTTAAATGATTTGTCCCCCCTGTCTATCCATTCAAACAAAATATCGCATTTCACTTATTTTTCTCCCGAAGAACAATCGGGTTTTCCGTTGTTAAAACTACAGCAATATCAAATGGTCCTGAAATGGCCTTATTTACGAACATCCTACCAAAAACAAGGAAAACCAGTATCAGAAGTGATAGCCGAAACCCTTCCCAATACCTTTATTTTGGCCTTGGCCTCGATTTGTATTGCTATAGCTGTGGGTCTTTTTTTAGGAATTTTAGCCATGCGGTATAAAGATACCTTGTGGGATCAGATAATATTATTCGGGAGCACACTAGGAATGAGTGTTCCTTCTTTTTTAAGTGCCATATTATTTTCTTGGCTTTTTGGATATGTATTTCATTCTTGGACACAGTTGAATATGACTGGAAGTCTTTTTGAAATAGACGACTTTGGAATGGGCCGTCGGATTCAATGGAAAAATCTTATTCTTCCTTCGATAGTTCTAGGAATACGACCTATTGCTGTTATCACCCAATTGATTCGAAGTAGCTTACTCGAAGTGCTTTCACAAGAATACATCAAAACCGCTTATGCGAAAGGACTTTCCACTACGCAAGTCTTGTATAAGCACGCCTTAAAGAACGCACTGAATCCAGTTATTACCGCACTTTCAGGCTGGTTTGCCTCAATGCTTGCTGGCGCTGTTTTTGTGGAATATATTTTTGGATGGAAAGGTCTTGGAAAAGAAATAGTAACGGCTCTAAACTTTTTAGATATTCCTGTATTGATGGGGGCTGTTCTCACTATTGCTTGTTTATTTATTCTAATCAACATACTTGTAGATCTTGTTTACACACTTTTAGATCCACAAGTCAAACTAAATTAATCTTATGAGACAAAAAATTGTAGCTGGTAATTGGAAAATGAACAAAGATGTTCATGAATCTATGGAATTGCTTAGAGCCATACAATCGGCCCCTATACCAGAAGCGGTTCGAGTAATGATTGCTCCCCCCACACTTTTCCTAGATCGAATGGCTGAGGCTACACAAGGCCATCCGTTGCAAGTGGTGTCACAAAACATGAATGCGGCTGCATCGGGAGCTTTTACTGGTGAAATTTCGGCAGAGATGTTAAAAAGTATTTCAATACAAGCCACACTCCTTGGGCATTCTGAGCGGAGAGCTTATTATAATGAAACCAATGAAAGTTTGACCAAGAAAGTTAAAACAGCCCAAGAAAATGGAATCGAAATCATATTCTGTTTTGGAGAAGAGCTAGCGGATAGAAAGAGTAATAAGCATTTTGAAGTGGTCGCTGAGCAGTTGGAAACAGGCTTATTTTCCACTGAGGCATTGGATTGGAAAAATATTATTTTGGCTTATGAACCCGTCTGGGCCATAGGCACGGGAGAAACAGCATCTCCACAACAAGCACAAGAAATGCATGCCTTCATTCGAAGTCAAATCCAAAAGCGTTTTGGTGGTGCTATTGCTGAAGCCACCAGCATACTCTACGGTGGTAGTGTAAAGCCATCTAATGCTGTGGAATTATTCTCCCAAGCAGATGTTGATGGAGGATTGATTGGAGGAGCGTCACTACAAGCTGAAGACTTTCTAGCCATAGTGAACGCGATATAACGGCTATGGGGACTCCTTATTTGGCAATTCATTTTACCCTAATTCCTAGGGATCCGTATACGGAGATTTTAATTGCAGAATTAGCCGAGTATCCTTTTGAGAGCTTTGAGGAAACGGAGAACGGATTGATAGCCTATATCCCTGAAAATGTGGCAAACTTGATAGTTATAGAATCCCTACCCCTGAGAAATAATCCAGATGTCGCTATGGATTACAGCATTCAAACTCTAGCTCCTCAAAACTGGAATGAAGAATGGGAGCGAGACTTTCCAGCAGTAGTCATAGATGAACGTTGTAGAATTCGAGCACCATTTCACGAAGCCAAAGGCTACCCCTTGGAATTGATTATATATCCTAAAATGAGCTTTGGAACAGGTCATCATCCTACGACTTATTTGATGATTTCTTATCTGTTGGATTTAGAATGTGCTGGAATCAATGTATTGGATATGGGGTGTGGAACAGGTATTTTGGGAATTGCTGCATTGCAGATGGGCGCTAAACAGGTGACGGCCGTGGATACCGAACTATGGTGTGTTCAAAATACTTTAGAAAATGCGAGACTAAATCAGTGCACTTCGCTAGAGGCAGTTCAGCAGAACACAGTGCCTAAAGGGAAGATTCCTTTTGATCTCATTCTTGCCAATATTAACAGAAATATATTAGTGCAACAGATGGAAGACTATTTGGATGTTCTCAAAGAGAAAGGGAGTATTCTGCTAAGCGGTTTTTACCCATCCGATTTAAAGCTCATTTCTACACAAATGATTACATTGGGATTTCGTATAAATAGCACGAGAGAAAAAGATGAATGGATGGCCGTACTTTTTGATTCGATTCGCTGAAGAAGAACCGTCTTCTGAGCCAAATCTCGACATCTTAACAGATACATTACAGGAAAAAGAGTTTGAGATCATGTTATATAATGATGATGTGAACACTTTTTTTCATGTAATTGAAACCTTAGTGCGCGTGTGTGAACACAATCCACTACAAGCGGAACAATGTGCTCTATTGGTTCATAATACAGGGAAGTGTGTTGTGAAAACAGGTCCCTACTCGGACTTAGAACCCCGTTG